>OLFV01000105.1_pt1 | contig 97576 bp, 66 predicted proteins | sample 1605551 | NCBI WGS metagenome assembly OLFV01 (sample SAMEA3888922, study PRJEB22519) | human gut metagenome | biome: human gut; feature: human-associated habitat; material: faeces | place: Denmark | collected 2011
GTGGAAAGCTTGGCAAGAGTGGTCGTAAACGAGTACTTGAATGGTATGATTTTAAGGTGATGTGGCCGTTAGTGGGTGATTTGTACAAGAAAATATTAAGATAATCTAAGATGCTAAATAATGGTGTATCCATTTTGTTGACATTGACAAAGTCAGCCTTAACAAATTCCACATCATCTCTGCCAACAGATAACATCAACTGGCAATCCTTATATCCCCTCGCTCTCCACCAGGGAGTCTCTGCCATACTACTTGATGCCATTGGGTTGTTGCCGGAAGACGTGCGACCGGCGAAGTCGGTGTTGCTTCAATGGATAGGGCAGGCGACGATGATGGAGAGGATGTATGTGAGGCATTGGGAGCGGATTGGTGAGTTGGCTGACTTCTACAAGCAGCATGGAATAAGAATGTTGCTGCTGAAGGGCTGTGGATGTAGCTTGTGTTATCCTAAATCGGAGCATCGACCTACGGGCGACATTGATGTGTATCTGTTTGGTAAGAAGTATGAGGCAGATGCTTTGGTTGAGAAACGGCTGGGCATAAGGGTGCATAGGGAGTATCACAAGCACTCTACATTCAATTATGGTGGAGTGGAAGTGGAGAATCATGCCAAGTTTATTGATGATGTGTCGCATAAGAGCAATATCAGGTTTGAAAGGATATTGATGTCTGTTTTGGATAAGGAGGAGTGTTTGCCGTGTGCGATAGACAATGTGCTGCTACCTTCGCCTACATTCAACGCCTTGTTTCTGTTGCGCCATACAGGTGAACACTTTGCCTCGAATGAAATTACACTTAGGCAAGTGCTTGATGTGGGGACATTCTTCCAGAGGTATCATTCCAAGATTGATTGGGGTTTAGTATTCAAAGTGTATAAGGAAGAACGTATGCTACGGTTCTTTAATGCTTTAGCCACTATTTGTGTGGACCGTCTTGGGATGGATGCCGTCTGCTTTGCATCCGACGACAAGCAGTATGCGTATCAGCAGGACCCTGCTCTTGCCGAACGCGTGCTTTCCGACATATTCGCTAAGAAAGACGTGCTGCCAATGTCTACCGTTGGCATTGACACTATCGGCAAGAAACTGCGCTATGCCATAGACAAGAGTCGCCGTTGGTGGCGCAACCGCTGGAAGTATCAACTGGTGTATAACGAAAACCTAGTGGAATCGTTCTGGTGGTTGGCGAGGAATAGGATGAAGTGAAAATTTAAACTATTATACAAAACCTTTTATGTACAAACATTTTTTTAAACGATTCTTTGATTTCTGGATTGCGCTTGTAGCATTGATTTGTATAAGTCCAATCTTGATAGTGGTTACCATTTGGCTGCATTTCGCTAATAAAGGGGCTGGTGCTTTCTTCTTTCAAGAGCGTCCTGGTAAAGGTGGCAAAATCTTTAAAGTCATTAAGTTTAAGACTATGACGGACGAGAAGGATGCGGAAGGGAATCTGTTGCCTGATGCAGACAGACTGACAAAGGTTGGCAGGTTTGTGCGTTCTACGTCGATAGACGAGTTGCCGCAGCTCATAAATGTACTGAAGGGTGATATGGCGTTGATAGGACCTCGTCCGCTTCTTGTGCAATATCTTCCTTTGTATAGCAAAGAACAGGCTCGTCGTCATGAAGTTAGACCAGGCATTTCTGGTTGGGCACAATGTCATGGACGCAATGCTATCTCGTGGACGGAGAAGTTTAAGCTTGATGTGTGGTATGTAGACCACTGCTCGCTGATGACAGACTTGAAGGTAATATTTATAACGATAAAGAAGGTGCTTTGTCGTGAAGATATAAATACCACGACGGGTAAGTCAGCAACAATGGAGTATTTCAATGGTCATAATTAAAAACTATCCCATTATGTATTTATTCGGAGCAAGTGGTCACGGCAAGGTGATTAAAGACATTTTGAATGCCAATGGCATAATAGTGGAGGCTTTTGTGGATGATAATCCTAATGTGAATGAATGTGGAGGTCGTCCCGTATTGCATGATGCAACGGGACTTTCGCCTATGATTGTGAGCATTGGAGTGAACAGAATACGCAAAATGATTGTGGAGAGACTGAAGGCAAACAATTCTGCTATTAAATTTGTTACAGCAATCCATCCTTCTGCAGTTATCTCGCCTTCTGCCAAAATTGGCGAAGGAACTGTAGTAATGGCTGGAGCTGTTATTAATGCCGATGCTGTAATAGGCAATCATTGTATTGTAAATACAGGAGCAACAGTAGATCATGATTGTGTGATTGAAGACTATTGTCATGTTGCTCCTGGTGTACATATAAGTGGTGGTACACATGTGGGTGAAGGCACTTGGATAGGTGTAGGCTCATCTGTGATACAATGCCTAAACATAGGTAAGAACTGTATGATTGGTGCAGGAAGCGTAGTGGTTAAGGATATACTTGATAATGTGACGGCATTTGGATGTCCTGCAAAAGTAATCAAAAATCATGAGTAACTCCTGTTCTGAAATACATTAGTATGGATTGCCATCAAGAATCTCCATCATTTGAGCGGCCGTAATGACTTGTGGGGTTCTTGGAAAATGCTTAAGGTTACCAGTGACAAGGAACGAGTCCTCCTTACTTAAAGAGACTTCGTAGAACACACGGTCGTCTTCGTCAGGCATATCACCATCAAATGGAATACGTTCAGAATGTACTCCGCATTTCTTTATATACTCAAGAATTGTATTAATTTGCTCTTCGCTTATCTTGAATTTGGGACGATGCAGAACTTCGTAATATTCGGAAAGAATTTCTTCATTGAAAACTGGAATGATCCTGTTTTGAAACACATTAGCAACAACTTTTACCGTTGCAGCCAGAGGATTCTTGCTTATTCTTGCAGATACAAGAATATTAGTGTCAATTACCGCATACACCATTGTTGCGCTCCTTTCTTAATCGTCTGACTTCGTTTATCTCTGCGTTAATCTCATCTAAAGTCATTTCAGGCTCATTGCTGTTTTCCGCATCAGCACGTAGTTTGTTGAATACATTCAATGCTTTTTCTCTAATGTCATTCTCAGAGTCCGCAGAAATAGTGAAAGGGATTTTTCGGCAACGTATCACAGCCTTAACAAAAATGTTGATGGCTGTGTTTGCACTCATGCCAAATTGAGCGCATAATTCATCGAAAATAGCTTTTTGTTGGTTGTCCAAACGGACTGTCATAGATGTCTGTGCCATAGTGAGTACTTTTTAAAGTTAAACAATTCTTTATTATTATGATGCAAATATACATCATAGTGACGTAAATACCAAATTTTTAAATATATAATTTTTCAATTATGGAAAGAAAAACAATTTACTTGTGTCTTGCCCATATGAGTGAGGCTGGTTTGGAACAGAAGTATGTTAAGGAGGCTTTCGACACTAATTGGGTGGTGCCGATGGGTCCGAACGTGAATGCTTTCGAGAAAGACCTAAAGAAGTTTGTCTGTAGTCAAACTTCCAATGAGGAATTAGGAGTTAGGAATGTTGAATTAGAGCGTGAGGTGGTTTGCTTGAGCGCTGGTACTGCTGCTGTGCACTTGGCTTTGATTGGCTGTGGTGTTAAGGCTGGTGATGAGGTGCTGGTGCAGAGCTTTACGTTCTGTGCTTCGAGTCATCCTATCACTTATCTTGGTGCCAAGCCTGTGTTTGTAGGTTCGGAGGGTGAAACATGGAATATGGATCCGTCTTTATTGGAAAAGGCTATTATAGACCGTAAGGAGAAGACGGGTAAGCTGCCTAAGGCTATTGTGCCTGTGGCTCTGTATGGTATGCCTTACCGTATCGATGAGATTATGGCTATTGCCGACAAGTATGGCATTCCTGTGGTGGAGGATGCTGCTGAGGGTATGGGTTCACGCTTCGATGGTCAGGTGTTGGGTACATTCGGCAAGTATGGTGTGCTGTCGTTCAACGGCAACAAGATGATTACCACTTCGGGTGGTGGTGCGCTGATTTGCCGTAATGCTGAGGATGCCAATGAGGTGATGTGGTATGCTACACAGGCTCGCGACGCTTATCCTTACTATCAGCATACGGCTATCGGTTACAACTACCGTATGTCGAATGTATGCGCTGGTATCGGTCGCGGTCAGATGACTGTGCTTAACGACCATATTGCTCACCACAAGCATGTGCAGAAGCTCTACGAAGAACTGTTGAAGGACATCCCTGGTGTACATATCCACAAGCAGCCTGAGGACAAATGCTATGATGCCAACTTCTGGCTTTGTGCTGCCACATTGGATGCTGACGTGAAGATTCAAGGACAAGAGAACGCCTATAAGGAAGTTATTAAGACTGCCGTAGGTGGTGCTGCCGGTGTTATCCACGCTGTTGATTCGGCAACAACCGACTGTCAGCCTAACGAGAACGTGGAGGCTTTGCGTGTGTTTATGCTCTCGAAGAAGGTGGAGTGTCGCCCCGTGTGGAAACCTATGCACAAGCAGCCGGTATATGAGGGTGCTCCGGTATATACCAATGGGGTAGAGGAAGTACTCTTCAAGGTTGGCTTCTGCTTGCCAGCTGGTCCGTATGTAACGGATGATGATGTTCGCTATATTGTAGAGTGCATCAAGGAGGCAATAGTACGATAATGGATAAAGTTGCAGAGACAAAGCTAATATGAATAAAAAGAGGTAACTATCTGATGTTCAGATAATTACCTCTTCTGTGGAGCTGGTGGGATTCGAACCCACGTCCAAACAGGGAAACCATATGCTTTCTACATGCTTATTCCAGCCTTCGGTTTTCGTGCTGCGACAAGACCTGGACCACCAATCGCAACCTTATCCTCTAAAACTTCATCCGTGCACCGAGGCATACACAGACTATTTCCGATTTACCTGCACCGCTTTACCCTCAGATTCGGAACAACATCCTTGGAGCGATGTCTCGTTCTGCCAACCTTGTGGCGGAATAAAGCTAATCTACTGTACTTCGATTAAGCAGCGAGAGCGTAGTTGTTTTCGCCAATTAAATTGTTGATCACTCAGATTAAGGAGCTAGCCATCGAGGCTCCGCATGCTTACATACCATTTCATCCCGCTGTCAAATCCAGTCAACCCCGAGATGTTGTATATTAACTTTGCAAAGTTAATACAAATGACTGAAACTGCAAAATAAAATGGCAGGATTTTGCATGCGTGTGGAATTCCCCACGTTCAATCTTACTGAATATGGGGTATCTATTTATCACTCCAAATACCGGATGAACCTCATTTTTATTGCGAATTGTTCACGTTCTTCGAAGGAATTAACTATATTTGCATAATTAATATTATTTATTATAGACGTGTCACGATGGACTGCAGTGAACGTTAATGATAAGAATACTTGAATATGATAAAAGATATAATGAATCACAACGCTGATGCAGTAGCGGGACAGAAAGAAATGGATGCGCTGAAGAAGTACTTCCCTCAGTGCTTCCATGCTGATGGCGTATTTGACATAGAGGCTTTCAAGGCTGCATTGCCTGGAGGAACTACCATTACTGATGAAACCAGCGGTTTCAACTGGCTGGGCAAGAACTATGCCCGTATGCTTACCAACATGGACACCACTACGCTTATCCGCCCTGATGAGGAGCACAATGCGAAACCGGAGAACAAGGACAGCCAGAATGTATATATCAGCGGCGACAATCTGGACGCCCTGCAGCATCTGGTGAAGTCGTATAGCGGCAAGGTGAAGGTGATTTATATCGACCCGCCATACAATACCGGCTCTGACGGCTTTGTGTATAACGATAAGTTCTGCTTCACAGCCGAGGAACTTGCCAAGCGCTTGGATGTCAGTCGTGAGCGTGCTGAGCGCATTCTCTCCATGACCCGTCGTGGAAGTGCCAGCCATGCGGCTTGGCTCACCTTCATGTTGCCGCGCCTGTCCTTCGCCCGCGACCTTCTGACTGACGATGGCGTGATATTTATATCCATTGATGATAATGAGCAGGCGAATCTGAAGAGGCTGTGCGATGAGGTGTTTGGTGAGGAGTGCTTTGTTGCAAATATTTCTTGGCAAAAGACTTATTCTCCTCGAAACGACTCGAAGGGTGTACCTAGTGAAGTAGAGCATTTATTGGTATATGGTAAGAACCCCGAATGGACTCCTAAGAAATTGCCAAGAACGAAGGAAATGGATGCTAAATATAGCAACCCAGATAATGATGTCATGCCATGGACGAGTGATAATCCATGTGCACCAGGAGCTAAGACACATCAAGGTATGGTCTATGCTATACAACATCCATTTACCGGCGAAATGTTGTATCCTGCCATTTCTTCATGCTGGCGATATGACCAAGGTACAATGTTGGAATATATGTGTGGCTGGTGCGAATATGAGCTACGAGATTTATGTGATGAGGAACAGCGAGCAAAAATCTGTGGCGTTAATGCGAATGAAGTCAGAAAGGGTGTAAAAGCAATTGTTTTGAAAAACAGTTTGGAGGATTCTAAGAAACAGGCAGAAGCTGTCTTGAAAAGAGGGCAATGGCCACGTTTCTATTTTACGAAAAGTGGAAAGGGAGGCATACGTCGAAAAACATACCTTGATAATGTAGAAGGCAAGATGGTAACAAATCTTTGGCCTTATGCAGAGGTTGGACATACAGACGAAGCAAAAAAAGAATTGAAGGCTTTGTTTGATGGAGAAATTCCATTTGATACACCAAAGCCTACAAGACTGTTGTTGCGTATTTTGCAAATAGCTTCAAACGAAGGTGATATTGTACTTGATTTCTTCTCTGGTTCTGCTACAACAGCACATGCAGTAATGCAATATAATGCTCAAGCAGATGATGGAAACAAGCGTAAATTTATATTAGTGCAGATTCCAGAAAAAGTAAAAAATAAATGGGGAAATCTTTGCAAGATAGGCATGGAGCGCATCAAGCGAGCCGCCAAGAAGATTCATGATGAAAATCCCCTCTTTGCTGGTGACCTTGGCTTCAAACATTACACCTTGGAAGAGCCGAAGGAGGATGCATTGCTGCTGATGGAGAAGTTCGATCCCTCTAAAGACTTCTTCTCTCCGTTAGGAGTTGAAGATTTCGGCGTTGAGACCGTTCTTCGCACATGGCTCGTCGCTGACGGCTATGGCTTGACCGAGGATGCTGAGGAAGTGATGCTTGGCGATTATAAAGCCTACTGGAAGGATGACCACCTCTACATGATCTGTCCAGACCATGACTTCAACGAAAGCAGCATAGCCGCATTGATGGATAAGTATAATGGTGAGCCGTTCTCTCCACACAACATCGTGATATTCGGCTACAGCTTCGGCTTCACCCATCGTGAGGAACTGCAGAAGAACCTCCGCACGCTGAAGGATGGCAACAAGACTTTGACGGTAAACATAGATGTAAGATATTAAAACAATATACGATGTATCTAAAGAATTTACATATCAGCAACTTCCGTTGCTTCCGCGACTACACCATAGAGTTCGCACCTGGTGTAACCGTACTGTTCGGTAAGAATGGTTCGGGCAAGTCTACATTGATACATGCTATACATAAGGCGTTGAGCTTCGCTTTTTATAAAGATACAAAGCGAGAGGATGCTCTGAACCTTGGAGCTGGCTTTCCAGAGATAAAACATAGAAATTTCGACAAAAAAGAAGATGTAATTAGAGATGTTGAAACTGGCTATACAGTACCATTTATCAATATTCATGCAGAAGCTAATGTTTTAGATGTTGATTTGGCATGGGATATGTATGCCTCGACATCTACATATAATGTTCAACCATCGAAATTTTTTGCTGCGAGATATTTATTTGAAGATAGAGTTAAAAGTTCAGATTCTTTTCCTGTATTCGCTTATTTCTCAGATAGTTTTCCTCATTTGTCTGACAAAGCCGACAAGTTGACAAAGAGTCAGTTGGACCTTCGTAATCTGGGCTATTTGGGATGGGATGATGAGACTGCATATTCAGACCTTTGGATTACAAGATTAACTAAAATCTGGACAATATGGAATAGAGCTAAGCAAAAAGAGACTCAAGAAGTTTTTGCTTTAGCGACAAGCGATAAGCTCAAGCATGAAGGCAAAATTACCGATGAAGAATATCGCGAAGACTTTGATTTGCATGAGGCAAAACTTGCTAATGCACATAAGGAGTTGGCACTATATGATCCGGAGGTGTTAGCCATCAGAGATTGTCTTGTTGCATTTTCAAAGAAGCTTCCAGGAATAGATGTGCTGGATTTCTTTGTCAGCGTCTATGAAGAAGATGGACTCTGTCTGGAAACTAAGGATGGACAGAACCCACCATTCGAGAAGTTGCCAGCTGGTTACAAGCGTATTTTCTATATGGCTCTTGACATAGCATATCGTTCTTTCATCCTGAATGGAACTACCAATTCTGAAGGCATCGTTGTCATTGATGAAATCGATCTGCACTTGCATCCTGCATTAGAGCAAGTAGTTCTCCAGTGCTTCCAAGAAACCTTCCCAAACATTCAGTTTGTTGTATCAACGCATTCACCATTAGTGTTGACGGATATAGATACTGTTACTGACCGAAACAAGGTGATGCGTATGACTCCTGCGTGCGATGCTCCGGAGGAATGGCGCAACATTCATGGCATAGACTATAATCAGATGCTGGAAGAGAATATGGATGTGAGCAAGCGTAAACCTGAGATTCAAGAACTCTTCGACAAGGCATGGGATGAAGTGGCAGAGAAAAATACAGAGGCAGCAAAGGCAATAGTAGATAAACTCGAAGTAAAGACTCCTGCCGACCAAATAGAATTGGTACAACTGCGTGCTGTCATTAACCGAATAGAAATTATTGGCAAATGAGGTACATAGAGAAACACTTTGACGCTCCTGTCATCATTCAGCACGAGCATGAACTGGCATCAGCGAATCTTGACGAAGCAAACCTTCTGAAAAGAAAGGAGACTGAGACGCTTGACGGCAATATACTCTATAAAGAGCAGATAAGGAGTAAGGAATATATTCCACATTGGAAGGACTTACAGGTTCAGATGTGTCAAGACCAAGGTGGAGTATGTTGCTATTGTGGTCTGAAACTTCAATTTCCAGATACGCAGCATTATAGTGTTGAACACGTTCTGCCAAGAAGTAAGTTTCCTGAGTTGGTTGGAGAATACAAGAACCTGCTGCTATCTTGTCACAGCTCAGAGTTAGAACGGGCACAGTTGAAAGAAACGATTCACAGTAAGAAAGAAAAAATACTCTTCACTGTGATGAATTTAAAGATAATAAAGAGCTGCATTATAGCCCTTTACAAGCTGATTGTGCTTCATACTTTTCATATAAACTAAATGGTGAAGTAAAAGGGAGTGACAAGGAAGCTGAAGAGGATATAAAAACTCTTAACTTGAATTGTCATAGTCTGAAAGAAAGAAGACGCAAACAAATGCTGGCTTATTCTTTTTTGACTGCAAATTCTCAGGAAATGCTTGATATTGATTCTTTGAGAGCGTATCGCAAAGAAGTAGAAAAACGTGATGCAAACGGGAATCATGGTGAGTTCTATTTTGTCATTGCAGATTTATTGGATCAACTTCTCCCAGCAGTATAAGATACATGGAATTAAAACTGGAAAACAACCTCGCACACCAAATGATGCCTGTTGACGGTGTTGCTACTGTGGTAGAGGCTTCTATACAAGAACCGGCTAAGCAGAGCCACCAGAATCCGCTGCTGAAGCGACAGCTCGACGGCGAGGCGCTACGCCTGGTGCGTCTGAAAGCTAATATATCGGATAAAGCCACCAGGCAAAGGGTGACTCATTATATGCTCTCGGATAAAATAAAGAGCTTGCCGTATCACCGCCTTCTTGACATCAAGATGGAGACGGGTACAGGCAAGACATACGTCTATACCCGAACCATGTTTGAGTTGCATAAGCGTTGTGGATTCAACAAGTTCATTATAGCCGTTCCTACCTTGCCTATCAAGGCTGGTACTGCATCATTCCTAAAGGAACAAGAGGTGAAACGCCACTTTGAGATGGTATGCAACTACAATGCAGAGATAGAGTTGTGCTTGCTTGAACCTCAGAAGCAACAGAAGAAGGGGCGTCTGAACATGCCTTCTGCCGTAGGTCATTTCTTTTACGGTTCTCATCATGCCAAGCATAAGATTTATGTGTTGTTGCTCAATACGCAGCTCATCACCAACGGTAAGCTGCTCACCCGTGAGGACTATGACCAGATGCTGGGCGACTTTCATCGCCCGGTGGATGCTATTGCTGACACCAAGCCAGTGCTGATCATCGACGAGCCACACCGTGTGGAGCGTGGCAGCAAATCGTATGCAGCGCTTATTGAAAACTTCCGTCCTCAGCTGGTATTGCGCTATGGTGCCACATTCCCGGAGCTTACGGTGGGCAAGGGCAAGAACAAGCATTCTGTGAAGGATTATCAGGAACTGATTTATGACCTGAACGCAGCAGATTCGTTTAATCGGGGGCTCATCAAGGGCGTTGCTAAAGAGCATCTGGAGTTGCCGGGAGGAAAGAAGGCTGAAAAGAAAGTAAAGGTGGTTTCCACCGTGAAGGGTGACTGTGCCAATATGAAACTGACAAGCGCAGACAACACGGGCAAGACTTTCACGATTCATGTGGGTGAGAGTCTTGGTTCTATTGATAACGATCTGGACGGTGTTGTCGTAGAGGCTGTCAGCAAGAACAGCGTCTGTCTGAGCAATGGTCAGGAGAAGCAGACGGGAGAAGAGTTCTTTCCAAATCAGTATGGTATGTCATATCAAGAGGGTATGATAGAGCTGGCATTGATGCGTCATTTTGAGACGGAGCGTGAGAATTTCTGTCGTGAAGGACTGCCCATCAAGACATTGGCACTGTTCTTTATAGACAGCATCGAGAGTTTCAGAGGACCTGAAGGTAAGAATGACGGCTGGCTGAGAAAGAAGTTCATCGGTATGCTTGAGGCAAGGGTGAAGAAGGAACTGACACGTCAGAACATTCCTGAATATGAAGCTTATCTGAAAGCCACTCTTGAGAATATTGATGCTTCATGTGCCGGCTACTTCTCGCAGGACAATAACGATTCTGATGAGAATGTTGCCAATGAGGTGAAGGTGATTCTTCATGGCAAGAAAGAACTCTTGAGTTTTACGGATGAGGATGGAAAACCTAATGTCCTGCGATTCCTGTTTTCAAAGTGGACATTGAAGGAAGGATGGGATAATCCGAATGTGTTTACAATCTGTAAGCTACGTTCAAGCGGATCAGAAATAAGTAAGCTGCAGGAGGTGGGACGTGGGCTGCGTCTGCCGGTTGACAGTGCCGGCAATCGCATCAGCGATTCTTCCTTTATGCTCAACTACATCGTGGACTTCACGGAGAAGGACTTTGCCAATAAGCTGGTTGCAGAAATAAATGGTGAGCTTGATGCTGAGCAGAAGAGTCCGCTTGCGATTACTGCAGAAGATATCGTCAAGGTGGCAGAGAAGCGCAATATCGAAGTCAATAAGTTCTTTATTGAACTGATGACTAAAGGTTATGTCGACTTTGATAAGAAGGTGGTTCCAGAGAAGTTTGATGATATGTTGATTGAATATCCTGAGTTTAAGGATGTTACAAGTGGTGTGAATACCAATCGTATCATCAATCGTAACAGCAGTCGTAATGATAAGATTCATATTCGTAAGGCAAGATTTGAGGAACTGCGAGAGCTGTGGGCACAACTGAATAGGAAGTACGTTCTGTACTTTGATAAGGCGATAGACAAGAAGATAGAAGCCGAACTGCCTTCAATCATCAATGATAAGCACGTATTCTCTCTTCAGACCGTAGAGTCATCTCGTAAAGTCTTGGAATTCGAAGGAAACGTAGCAGTTGCCAATGAAGGCGCTCATGCAGAATTGACATTGCATGACCGCTATTATGGCTATAATGAGTTCCTAAAGCGAGCTTCAAGATACACCAACATTCCAGTTCATATTCTGCATAAGGCTATATGTGAAGCAGCAAATGGTGGCTATCATCTCACCAACGAAATGTTCAACGATAGTTCGTTGACTAGATTGATAGGTGCTGTAGATGATTGGAAATGTGACCAGCTCGTAGGTTTTGTGCGCTATAAGCAAGCCAACTACACAGTGAAGGAAACCAAGCTCACCAATGCTGATGGTACAGTGAAGGATGAAGTTGTTCAGGCATACATTGGCAATAAGAGTGTGCCAGGCGACCCACCCGTCAAGTATCTCTATGATGCTTATGCTCATGACTCAGGTTTGGAATTACAGAATATCAAGACAGAGATAGATGAAGTCATCGTATATGGCAAGATTCCATCACACAGCATCTGTATTCCTACTGTGGCATCAAGCAACTACAGTCCTGACTTTATGTATGTGGTCAAGAAGGCTAATGGAACCAAGGAACTGAACATCGTGATAGAGACTAAGGCTTACGATAAGGAGTCACATATCTCACCTGATGAGGACACCAAGATTTCATGTGCTGAGGAGTTCTTCAAGGCCATGACTGCAAATGGTTATACCGTCCACTTCCGAAAGCAGATCAACAGCACAGGTGTTAAAAACATCATTGATGAGTTGGTGACAGGATAAGTATTAGCTAATCTTTGCCATTAGTAAACATACTTGGAACAAATGCCGAATATCACAACGATAGAATTTATCTATTAAAGTATAGCTGATATCTTTAATGTATCTATAATAAAAGCATTATCTTTGTACCCGAAATCAAAACAACAAATAAAATATCAAGGAAAAATAATATGGAAACAAGAAAAGACATAGCAGCAGAGAGGAAGCGTTGTGGTTCGCATAATTGCACACAGGCTGTGCTCTGCACTTATCACGACTTCGCTGGTATGGAAGAAGAAACTATCAAGAATGCAGGTAATGCCTTTGCAGCAGGTATGGGTAATATGGAGGGAACTTGCGGAGCCATCGTTGGAGCAGGCATCATACTCGGACTTGCCACTCAGGACAAGGCGAAGTCCGTCAAGGGCATGAGACAAATTATGGATAAATTCAAGCAGCGCAACGGTGCCACACAATGCAAATTGCTAAAAGGTGTGGGCACAGGAAAGGTGCTTCGCGAATGCCCTCTTTGCGTGGCAGATGCTTCTGAGTTTCTGGAAGAAATACTGGAAAAGAAAGGCGTACAGAAGTAAGTGGTTTTGGTGCTGAAATCGGTTTAATTGACATATAATTCTTTGCGAAAATTTGATTATTCTGATTTATTGCAGTATCTTTGTTGTGAGGTTCGTATTTTAACAAAATAACAATAAAGAGCATGGCAAAACAGAAGTTACCTTTAGGAATTCAAGACTTTGAGGAGCTGCGTAAAGGCAATTATCTTTACGTGGACAAGACCGATATGCTTTGGAAAATAGCCAATAGCGACAAGTATAACTTTTTGAGTCGTCCGCGACGCTTTGGCAAATCATTGCTTACCTCAGCCATGCAATGTTATTTCGAGGGAAAAAAAGAGTTGTTTGATGGACTTAAGATAATGACATTGGAGAAAGAATGGGTGAAGCGTCCTGTTCTTCATTTCAGTATGAACCAAGGCGGTTCTAATGCCAAGTTGCTATCGCATTATCTGGATGATACTTTGTCTAAATATGAAGATATATATGGCAGACGTCCTACTGAGGCCACGCTCAACAACCGACTTACTGGTATCATACAAAGGGCATACGAGCAGTCGGGGGTGCAGATTGCCATTTTGGTAGACGAGTATGATGCACCTCTGCAACATTCCTTCCATACTCCTTATCATGACGAATGCCGTAGTCTGTATCGTGACTTCTTCACAGGACTCAAGGACTATGGCTATTGTATTAAGTGTGTGTTCCTCACAGGCATTACGAAGTTCACCCAAATAAGTCTGTTCAGTGTGCTTAACACGGTGACCAATATCAGTTTCTACAACGATTATGCTACTGTTTGCGGATTGACTAAGGATGAAATAGAGTCGTGTCTTGGTGAAGAGTTGCACGAACTTGCCAACAAGAAAGGTTGGAATATGGACGATACGCTTTTAAGATTGAAGGATATGTATGACGGCTATCATTTCTCCGAAAGTCTGCAGGGCGTTTACAATCCTTTCAGCGTGCTGTGCGCCTTGAACGAACAGCGCTTGAAATCGTTCTGGATAGCAAGCGGTGCCACCGAGATGTTGCCTAAGATACTGACCAATTTCGAACGTGATGTAGAGAAACTGGATGGTTCGCTTATTGATATGGACTATATTGAGACCTCGGATGTCAATACGACTAATCCCAAACTCTTTCTTTACCAGTCGGGCTATCTTACAATAAAGAATGTCATTGAGGATAGTTATGTACTCGGATTCCCAAATCGTGAGGTGAAAAAGGCGTTGTTTGAATTGGTTATTCCGATAATGTTGAAAAAAGATAAGGACGAGACCGAGAATGCAATACAAGAATTGAAAATGAACTTTTCAACTGGAAATGTAGAGGAAGGAACACTCTGTCTTAAGCAATTGATTGCTCATACGCCGTATAGTACACAGAAAAAGGAAAGGTTTGTTTTTGAAGAGCACTTCCGTTTTATACTGAAGAACTTATTCTACATTTGTGGATTCAACGTGAAAGAGGAGGAGCAGGTGGCTGATGGACGAATTGATCTCGTTGTTGAAACCTCCAATATCATATATGTAATCGAGCTTAAGATGTCGGACAATGGCGGTACGTCTGCCGCTACCCAACAAATTATTACCCGTCACTATAAAGATGTCTATTGTGCAAGTCATAAATCGGTTGTAGGTTTGGCGTTAGTATTTGATAAAGACAATCGGGGCTTGAAAGACTGGAATAAGGTTTAGTATTGGTGTCTAACGACATTCATTTAAGCTGAAGGCATTATGTAATGCAACAAAAAAGGGAGCACCAAAACTCAGTGTTATGAGTCTTGGCGCTCCCTTTTATTATGTCTATGCGTTTCGCTTAGTTGCTGACTCGGTTCTGCTTAGTTGCGGAATACGAGTCCGTTGTTGTCGGCATCGATGGTGATTGGTTGCTCGCGCTTAACCTCGTCAGAGAGAATCTTCTTAGAGAGGTCGTTGAGTACGCAGCGCTGGATGGCACGCTTTACCGGACGTGCACCAAACTCCGGGTCGAAGCCTTCGTCGGCGAGGAAGTCGATAGCGGCAGGAGTAACGTTGAGAGTGAATCCCTGCGGCTCGAGCATCTTCTTCACGGCGTTCATCTGCAATGTCACTACCTGGGCTATTTCTGCCTTGGTGAGCGGCAAGAACATGATGGTCTCGTCGATACGGTTGAGGAACTCCGGACGTATCGTCTTCTTGAGCATCTCCATAACCTTTGCCTTGGTGTCGCTTATAACGTGGTCGCGGTTCTGAGGCGTGATGCCTGCAAACTGCCCCTGTATATACTGGCTGCCGAGGTTTGAGGTCATTATGATGATAGTGTTCTTGAAGTTGACCGTTCGACCCTTGTTGTCTGTGAGTCGACCATCGTCCAATACCTGCAAGAGGATGTTGAACACGTCGGGGTGAGCCTTTTCAATCTCATCGAACAGTACTACAGAGTAAGGCTTGCGACGTACTGCCTCGGTGAGCTGTCCACCCTCGTCATAGCCTACGTATCCTGGAGGCGCACCGATAAGACGGCTTACGCTGAACTTCTCCTGATATTCGCTCATGTCGATACGCGTCATCATCGTCTCGTCGTTGAAGAGGTATTCAGCCAAAGCCTTAGCCAGTTCGGTCTTACCTACACCCGTGGTGCCGAGGAAGATGAACGAAGCGATAGGACGTTTCGGGTCCTGCAGTCCGGCACGTGAGCGGCGTACGGCATCGCTCACCGCACGTATAGCCTCGTCCTGACCAATTACACGATTGTGAAGTTCCTCCTCAAGATGCAGCAACTTCTCGCGTTCGCTCTGCATCATTCGCGTAACGGGTATTCCGGTCCAACGGCTTACCACTTCGGCTATGTCGTCGGCAGTCACCTTTTCGCGAATCATGGCGTTGCCGTCTTGTGTAGACTTGAGCTGGCTCTGTATCGACTTGATGTCGTCGTCGAGCGATTTGAGTCGGCCGTAGCGTATCTCAGCCACGCGTTCGTAGTTGCCCTCGCGCTCGGCACGTTCAGCCTCAAACTTCAACTGTTCTATCTGCTGCTTGTCCTGCTGTATCTTGTTGACAAGAGCTTTCTCGCTTTCCCACTTTGCACGGAACGAACTCTCCTGGTCTTTCAGTTCGGCAATGTCCTTGTCGAGCTGTGCAATTTTGTCGGTATCGTTCTCGCGCTTGATGGCTTCGCGTTCAATCTCAAGCTGTTTCAGCTTACGTGTAATCTCGTCGAGCTCCTCCGGTACAGAGTCGCGCTCCATACGCAGTTTGGCAGCAGCCTCGTCCATAAGGTCGATGGCCTTGTCGGGAAGGAATCGGTCGCTGATGTAGCGCTCAGAGAGTTTCACGGCAGCTATACAGGCATCGTCCTGAATGCGCACCTTGTGGTGGTTCTCATAGCGTTCCTTCAATCCACGCAGTATTGAGATGGCCGAAAGCTCGTCAGGCTCGTCTACCATGACAGTCTGGAATCGGCGCTCCAGAGCCTTGTCCTTTTCGAAATACTTCTGGTATTCGTTCAAGGTTGTGGCACCAATGCTGCGCAATTCGCCACGTGCAAGAGCCGGCTTCAAGATGTTGGCAGCATCCATAGCACCCTCGCCACCTCCTGCACCTACAAGAGTGTGAATCTCGTCGATGAAGAGAATGATGCGGCCGTCGCTGTTGGTCACCTCCTTGATGACGCTCTTCAAGCGCTCCTCAAACTCGCCTTTGTACTTGGCGCCAGCCACAAGCGCACCCATATCCAATGAGTAGAGTTGCTTGTCCTTAAGGTTTTCGGGCACGTCGCCACGAACAATACGCTCAGCCAGTCCCTCAACGATAGCTGTCTTACCGGTACCCGGCTCGCCTATAAGAATAGGATTGTTCTTGGTACGGCGCGACAGAATCTGAAGCACGCGGCGAATCTCCTCGTCACGGCCTATAACCGGGTCGAGCTTGCCTTGGCGGGCTTCCTCAACGAGGTTCTTGGCGTATTTCTCAAGGCTCTGATAGTTTTCGTCGCCCGATTGCGACTGCACCTTCTGACCCTGTCGCAGTTCCTGAATTGCTTTTACGGTTTCAGCCTCCGTCATGCCGGCATCCTTCAGAATGCGGCTTGCAGTAGAGTTGACTTGAAGCAGAGCGAGCAATATCGGTTCAACGCTTGTGAACTCGTCACCGTTCTTAGTGGCGAAGTCCTGCGCACGTTGAAGCACGTTGTTGGCGTCGTTAGAGAGATATGGCTGTCCACCTTGAACACGTGGCAGTCGCTGTATCTCGCTGTCGACAACAGTGTCTATCTGATTGGCATTGACTCCGAGCTTCTGGAAGATGTATGTGGCTACGTCTTTGGCTTTCACCATCACACCCTTCAACAGGTGCACCGGCTCAATGCTCTGTTGTCCTTGGCGCTGTGCGGTGTTGACAGCCTCCTGAACAACCTCTTGGGCTTTGATTGTGAATTTGTCGAATGTCATATTTTGTTCTCCTTTCTTGATTTATTCTGATATTTTTGTTATTTTGCTATCCGCTTTCGATTATTATTTACACAAACAATATTCCACTACTTATTTTGCTGACAAAATGACAGTTAGGGTGTTGGTTATTAACGGATTGCTGACAAAATGACATAAATTGGGCATTAATCTATACAAATTGTACAGGTAATGGCTTTGATGCTATGATTATCTATTGTTTATACATATTATTATATGGTATGAATTTGAGGTTTATAATAGAACTGATTTATTAAAATTAGCAAATAAATTAATTGAGATTTAAAAAAATATTTTATTTAACTTGCTTGGTTTAGAAAAAAAGTATACTTTTGCAAAGTAAACATCAAATGCAGGCATAAGGTATCGTCTGCATAGCTAATCGAATAAACTAAAACCCAATTTTAAGAATACACTAACTGATAGAAACTGATGAAAAAAAGTAAGTTTTACCCGTGGGTAGTCGTAGCGCTGCTCTGGGTTGTGGCCCTTTTGAATTACATGGACCGTCAGATGCTCTCCACAATGCAGGAGGCTATGAAGGCCGACATCGCCGAATTGAACAAAGCTGAGGCTTTCGGTGCGTTGATGGCCGTTTTCCTTTGGATATACGGAATTGTAAGCCCCTTTGCCGGAGTGGTAGCCGACCGTGTGAGCCGAAAGAAGCTCGTTGTGGGCAGTTTGTTCGTTTGGTCGGCAGTGACATATCTCATGGGCTACGCCACTGACTTTCAGCAGCTCTATTGGTTGCGTGCTCTTATGGGCATTAGCGAGGCGCTTTACATTCCGTCGGCATTGTCGCTCATTGCCGACTGGCATGAGGGCAAGTCGCGCTCATTGGCTATTGGTATACACATGACCGGTCTGTACGTTGGACAGGCTATCGGCGGATTCGGCGCTACAGTAGCAGCCATGTTCTCATGGCACTCAACATTCCACTGGTTTGGTATTATTGGTATAGCTTATTCGGTAGTGCTCGCCCTCTTGCTGCACGACAAGCACAAGGGTACTGCAGCCGTTGCAGCAGCCAATCCTAACGCCGGTCAGCCTAAGGAGACCGTATGGCGCGGACTGAGCGTGGTGTTCTCTACCTGGGCGTTCTGGGTGATACTCATCTATTTCGCTGTGCCGAGTCTTCCGGGATGGGCTACCAAGAACTGGTTGCCAACGCTGTTTGCCGAAAACCTTGGCATTCCGATGTCGCAGGCCGGACCTATGTCTACTATCACCATTGCTGCATCGTCGTTTATCGGTGTTATCGTAGGTGGTATTTTGTCGGACAAGTGGGTGCTGCGCAACATTCGCGGACGTGTATATACAAGTGCCATAGGATTGGGTATGACCATTCCGGCACTCGTATTGCTGGGCTTCGGTCATAGCATCGTGGCTGTAGTAGGAGCAGGACTGCTCTTCGGTATGGGCTACGGAATGTTCGACGCCAACAATATGCCTATACTCTGCCAGATAATCTCAGCCAAGTATCGTGCTACAGCCTATGGCGTGATGAACATGGTGGGCGTGTTTGCGGGTGCTGCTGTGACACACCTGTTGGGTAAGTGGACAGACGGTGGCAACCTCGGACTCGGTTTTGCCGTGCTAGGCTGCATCGTGCTCGTGGCACTCGTGCTGCAGTTGAGCTGCCTGAGACCTACTACCGACAACAAGGAGTAATTAATTTATAGATACATATTATAATAAATTTAAGGTTTAATATTACATACTTTTAAATACAAACAGACTATGGAAAAGATTATCGGACTTATCGACGCTCCGTTTACACCTTTCTATGCAAACGGTGACGTCAATCTTGAACCAATCGAGGCTTATGCCAAGATGTTGCAGAAGAACGGACTCAAGGGCGTGTTCATCAATGGTTCGTCGGGCGAGGGCTATATGCTCACCACCGAGGAGCGCATGCAGCTTGCCGAGCGTTGGGTGTCGGTAGCTCCGGAGGGCTTCAAGGTGATTGTGCATGTAGGTAGCTGCTGCCTGCGTGAGAGTGTGCGTCTGGCTGAGCATGCACAGAAGATAGGTGCATGGGGTATCGGTTCGATGGCTCCTCCATTCCCGAAGATCGGTCGTATAGAGGAACTTGTAGAGTACTGCGAGACAATTGCCAATGCAGCTCCTAATCTTCCTTTCTACTACTATCATATCCCTGCATTCAATGGCGCTTTCCTGCCCATGCTCGACTTGCTGAAGGCTGTTGACGGTCGCATCGCCAACTTCGCTGGTATCAAGTACACATACGAGTCGCTCTATGAGTACAACCAGTGTCGTCTCTATGCCAACGGCAAGTATGATATGCTCCACGGTCAGGACGAGACTATCCTCCCGAGCCTTGCTCAGGGTGGCGCACGTGGTGGCATCGGTGGCACAACCAACTACAACGGACGTGAGCTGACCGGCATCATCGAGGCTTGGAACAATGGCGACATCGAGACTGCCCGCGAGAAGCAGAACTTCTCACAGGCCGTTATCAACGTTATCTGCCACTTCCGCGGCAACATCGTTGGCGGCAAGCGCATCATGAAGCTCCTCGGTTTCGACCTCGGACCAAACCGTGTACCGTTCCGCAACATGACTGATGAGGAAGAGGCTCAGATGAAGAAGGAGCTTGAGGAGATAGGTTTCTTTGAGCGTGCCAATAAGTTTTAAACCATCGTCGGCTGACGAACAAACTATAAAGAAATGAACGTAAAAGAATATATTCAGTCTTGGGCAGACTCATACAAGAAGGATCTGACCGAGAACATCATGCCGTTCTGGATGGAACACGGTTGGGACCGAGTGAATGGCGGTGTCTATACTTGTGTAAATCGTGACGGATCGTTGATGGATACAACCAAGTCGGTATGGTTTCAGGGCCGTTTTGCATTCATTTGCGCCTACGCTTACAACAATATCGAGAAGAACCAGGAGTGGCTCGACGCAGCCAAGTCGACACTTGAGTTCATCGAGAAGCATTGCTTCGACGAGCAGGGCCACATGTATTTCTCGGTGACAGCCGAAGGACAGCCCTTGCGCAAGCGCCGTTATGTATTCTCGGAGACATTCGCCTCGATAGCAATGTCGGAATATGCACTCGCCACAGGCGACCAGCATTGGGCACAGCGCGCACTCCAGGTGTTTGAGGATACACAGCGCTTCCTCGCTACTCCAGGCTTCCTGCCTGCCAAGTTTGAGCCGAACGTGCAGCTGCAGAGCCACAGCATCATCATGATTCTCATCAATGTGGGCTCTTGCATACGCAAGGTCATCAACGACCCGAAGCTCACAGCACAGATTGACGAGTCTATCGAGAAGCTCAGGAAATACTTCATCCACCCCGAATTCAAGTGTCTGCTTGAGACAGTAGGAATGAACGGCGAGTTCATCGACACCAATGAAACCCGCACAATCAATCCCGGCCACTGTATTGAGACTTCATGGTTTATCATGGAAGAGGCAAAGCTGCGCGGTTGGGACAAGCCTATGTTCGATATGGCCCTTCAAATTCTTGACTGGTCATGGGACTGGGGTTGGGACAAACAATACGGTGGAATCATCAATTTCCGTGACTGTAAGAACCTCCCGGTGCAGGACTATTCGCAGGACATGAAGTTCTGGTGGCCGCAGTGCGAGACCATCATCGCATCGCTCTATGCCTATCTCGGTACAGGCGACGAGAAGTATCTGTATCGTCATGAGCGCATCAGCGAGTGGACATACGCCCACTTCCCCGATGCCGAATACGGCGAGTGGTATGGCTATCTGCATCGCGACGGAACAGTGGCACAGCCCGCAAAGGGCAACCTCTTCAAGGGTCCGTTCCATATTCCGCGCATGATGATCAAGAGCTATATGCTCTGCCAGGAGATTTTGAAGAAACTTGATTAGTATTACTCTTAGATAACAGGGTGTGGCAAAAGCTTGATGTGCAAGCCGTGCCACACCCTTTTGTTTTACAACAAACTTAGATAGTGCCCAATGAAAAGATTTTTATTCCTTATATTATTATTCGTTTCACTCTTCCAAGCATCGGCTTCAGCCCAGCGTGTAAGTCCGGTCTTTGGATTTCCTGCTACCGAACCCGGCTATTCGCTCGGCGTGTCGGCATGCTACGCCGGACAGATAGGCGACTGGATTGTTGTGGCTGGCGGATGCAATTTCCCCACGCCGGGCAAGAAGACATATTATGCCGGCATATATGCAGCACGCATCGACAGCGACGTGCTCAACTGGCGACTCGTAGGAATGCTGCCCGAACCGGCAGCTTATGGAGTTACAGCAGTGAGCGGCGACAGTCTGCTCTTCATCGGAGGCAACAACAGCGACCATGCGCTGAAGACGGTGTATAGTATTCACCTGAATGGGGTGGGCGAGTGTGCCGAAGTAAAGCGACTTGCAGATATGCCCTGCACGGTAGACAATATGGCTGTGGCGCAATGCGGAGGCAGCGTGTATGTAGTGGGAGGCAATCACGACGGCAAGCCTTCGGCAGATGTTCTGGCTCTCGACTTGAATGTTGCAAAATCTTCATGGCGCAACATCGGCAGTATGCCGGGCAGCGCCCGTGTGCAGCCCGTAGCCGCTGCACTCGACGGCAAACTGTATGTTTGGGGCGGATTCTTTGCCAATGGCGACCGGAGTGAAGTGCATACCGACGGTTGTTGCATGAATATAGCTACGGGAGAGTGTACGAGTTTGTCTGCACCTAAGTCGGTTGAAGGTAGCGAAATGACTCTGGCAGGAGGTATGGCGTGGACCGACAATGGCAAGATTTACGCCACGGGTGGCGTCAACAAGGATATTTTCCTTGATGCTATAAGCGGCCGTTATGAGCGAGTGAAGCAAGCCGACTATCTCAACCAGCCCATCTCCTGGTATCGATTCAGTGGCAATCTGTACGAGTATGATGTCGAGAAGGGAGCGTGGCTAAAGACACGCTTTGCCGACAATGGTCTGGCACGTGCAGGAGCTCAGATGGTAGTCACACAGAAAGGATGCTTCTACATAGGCGGCGAACTGAAACCCGCATTGCGCACGCCACAGATTGTAATCTTATATAAAAAGTAACACAAATACCTATATAAACGGCAATTCGAAAGCAAAAAACTATGTAAAAACTTTTTTATTCCAACGTTATTTGTTACTTTTGCCATTGGTATAGGCTTGCAGCCAGTGCTAAATCCGATTTTACGATAAAACCATATCTAATAAAATAAGATTATGAAACCAACACTTTTTCTCCTCGCTGCAGGTATGGGCAGCCGTTATGGCGGTCTGAAGCAGCTCGATGAGCTTGGTCCTCATGGTGAAACCATCATGGACTACTCTATCTATGACGCTATCAATGCAGGCTTCGGCAAGCTCGTATTCGTTATCCGTAAGGATTTCGAGGAAGCCTTCCGCCGTGTCGTTCTTTCAAAATACGAGGGCCACATTCCTTGCGAACTCGTGTTCCAGAGCCTTGATGCACTGCCAGAGGGATTCACATGTCCGGCTGACCGTACAAAGCCTTGGGGTACAAACCACGCTGTATTGATGGGTCAGAACGTTATCAACGAGCCGTTTGCAGTAATCAACTGCGACGATTTCTATGATCGTGACTCGTTCAACGTAATGGGCAAGTGGCTTAGCGAGCTTCCTGAGGGTTCAAAGGGCAAGTATGCTATGGTAGGTTTCCGTTGCGGCAACACATTGTCTGATAGCGGTACAGTAAGCCGTGGCGTATGTTCTAACGACGACGCTCATCACCTTACTTCTGTAGTAGAGCGTACAAAGATCCAGCGCATCGACGGTGTTGTTAAGTATCTCGACGAGGATGGCGAGACATGGGTAGCTATTCCTGACAACACACCGGTTTCAATGAACTTCTGGGGCTTTACTCCTGACTACTTCGAGTACAGCAACGAGTTCTTCAAGACATTCCTTTCTGACCCGAAGAATATGTCAAACCTCAAGAGCGAGTTCTTCATTCCTCTGATGGTTGATAAGCTCATCAACGACGGTACAGCTACTTGCGAGGTTCTCGATACTACATCTAAGTGGTTCGGCGTAACTTATCCTGAGGATCGTCCCGGCACAGTCGAGAAGTTCCAGAAGTTGCACGACGAGGGCGTTTATCCTGACAAGATGTTCTAATCATCAATCATGCAAACAATATGTGGCTTGCATGGCTGCATAAACGAAATAAGGCGGAGCTTCCTTAATTGGATGCTCCGCCATTTTTGTTGGCAAACTGTATGCACACGGGTTTGCCGAGCTTTATGTCGTTGTGTGTGTTAGTGAGTTTTCCGGTCAGTTTGTCGCGTCGGAACACCTCAATCACGTTGCTGTCGCGGCACGCTACAAGCAGATACTTGCCGTTTGGAGTGATGGCGAAATTGCGTGGATGAGCAGCTGTGGGCTGAAAACCAACGTTGGTGAGCAATCCTGTCTTTGCATCTACAGCGTGAATGGACACTCCTTCGTCCTTCAATCGGTGTGAAGCGTAGACGAATTTGCCGTCGGGCGATATATGAATGTCGGCACTTCCCGCTGTCTTGGTCAGCGATGCCTGCACACGCTGCAACTCACGCATATTGCCGTTGTTGTAGCCAAGCACCGTAATGCTGCCGTCGAGTTCGCCAATCAGGTAAGCCACATCGCCCTTCTTGTTGAACACAATATGTCGCGGTCCGGTGCCTTTGGGCGCAGTGTATATCTCTTTTGGGTTGCTAAGGAAAGCTTCGCTTGCGTTATTGACATCAAAACGCCATATACAATCGTTGCCGAGATCGTTGGCTATCATGTAGCGACGGTCAGGAGTGATGCGACAACAATGAATGTGTGCATCAATATTGTTGCCCTTGAACATACACAGATACTGGCTTTCAGGTGCTATAGAGCCATCCTCGCGGATAGGAAACACCGAAATGTCGCCACCGTTGTAGTTGGAAGTCACAAGATGACTGCCGTAAATCATAATGTTGCAGGGCGCAGCACCAGGCATATTCTTTACGTGTGAGGTTACCGTTGTGCCGCAATGCTGGCTGTTGATGAGTGAAAGCTTACCCTTGGAAGCGTCAAAACTGAATGCACTTGCACCGCGTCGCTCATCGTCGTATTCATTGACGGTATACACACGAGTAGCATCGTCGTTGAAGATAAGAAACGACGGATTGCCCGACTTGATGCTGCTGACCGCTTCAGCCTTTCCGCTTTCTTGGTTGAAGCGATATACGTATATGCCCTCAGAAGTGCTCTGGTCGGTGTAAGTGCCTACTATCATTGTGAGATCGTTGCCGGCAAACAATTGTAATCCGGCAAAAGCGGCAGCCACAGTAGCTGTCAATAGTCTTTTGGTTCGGTTCATTTCTATATATAATTGTTGTCTGCAAATTTAAATATATTTTCCCGGTTTATCACAGATTTATAGTTACAAAGTTGTAACTTTGCAAAATATACTACGAACGAAACAATTAATAACAAATAACACTATAACATGGAAAAAGAAAAAGAGCAAATCCAATTGCCCGACAACGCCTTCACCGAGTTGAAGCCGGGCGAGGAGTACAAGCCGATTATGTCGCCGGGACAGACCTATCCTGAGGTGAACATGTGGTCGGTGACATGGGGTATAATCATGGCTATGCTGTTCTCAGCTGCCGCAGCCTATCTCGGACTGAAGGTAGGACAGGTGTTTGAGGCTGCCATACCTATCGCCATCATTGCCGTAGGCGTGTCTACAGCCGCCAAGCGCAACAAGGCTTTGGGCGAGAACGTCATTATACAGAGTATCGGAGCCTGCTCGGGTACTATCGTAGCCGGTGCCATCTTCACCCTGCCAGCCATCTACATCTTGCAGGCAAAGTATCCCGAGATGAGCGTTTCGTTCTTCAAGGTATTCTTCTCTTCGCTGTTGGGTGGTATACTTGGAATCCTGTTTATGATTCCGTTCCGTAAGTATTTCGTCAAGGACATGCACGGCAAGTATCCTTTCCCCGAGGCAACAGCCACCACTCAGGTTCTGGTCAGCGGCGAGAAGGGCGGTTCGCAGGCCAAGCCGTTGCTCGTAGCCGGTCTGGTAGGCGGTTTGTACGACTTCATAGTAGCCACAGTAGGCTGGTGGAACGAGAACTTCACCACCCGTGTAATGGATTGGGGCGTGATGGCAGCCGACAAGGCCAAGCTCGTGTTCAAGGTGAATACCGGTGCCGCCGTGTTCGGTTTGGGATACATCATCGGTCTGAAGTATGCGTTCATCATCTGCCTTGGCTCGTTTGCCGTATGGTGGCTCATCGTGCCTGGAATGTCTATTGCTTTCCACAACGAGGTGTTGAACATCTGGAATCCGGAGATTACACAGACTGTAGGCGCAATGTCGCCTGAGGAGATATTCAAGTATTACGGCAAGAGCATTGGTATCGGTGGCATTGCTATGGCAGGTATCATAGGCATCATCAAGTCGTGGGGCATCATCAAGGGAGCCGTATCGCTTGCAGCCAACGAGATGAAGGGTGGAGCAAAGGCTTCGGCTGATACCGTACGCACACAGCGCGACATCTCATTCAAGATAATCGCTATAGGCAGTATCGTTACTCTCATTGCCACATTCCTCTTCTTCTGGTTTGGAGTGATGGAAGGCAATCTGCTGTTTGCAGTTGTAGGCATTCTGCTTGTAGCCGTTATAGCATTCCTCTTCACCACAGTGGCTGCCAATGCCATTGCCATTGTTGGCTCTAACCCCGTTTCGGGTATGACGCTCATGACGCTCATACTTGCATCGGTAGTGCTTGTAGCCGTTGGACTGAAGGGTACAGGCGGTATGGTGGCAGCGCTCATCATGGGTGGCGTTGTATGTACAGCGCTGTCGATGGCAGGCGGTTTCATCACCGATTTGAAGATTGGTTACTGGCTCGGAACGACTCCCGCCAAGCAGGAGACATGGAAGTTCCTCGGCACACTCGTTTCGGCTGCTACCGTAGGTGGCGTTATGATTCTGCTTAACCAGACTTACGGTTTTGCAAGCGGACAGCTTGCCGCTCCTCAGGCTAATGCTATGGCTGCCGTAATCGACCCGTTGATGAACGGTGTTGGTGCTCCTTGGGCGTTGTATGCAGTAGGTGCTGTCATTGCCATTGTGCTCACCTTTTTCAATATACCTGCCATTGCGTTTGCACTCGGTATGTTCATTCCGCTCGAACTGAACACTCCGCTCCTCGTGGGCGGTATCATCAGCTGGTATGTTTCTACCCGTTCGAAGAACGCTGAGGTAAACCGTGAGCGCAACGAGAAGGGCACTCTGCTTGCCAGCGGATTCATTGCCGGCGGTGCGCTGATGGGTGTTGTATCGGCATTGCTGCGCTTCTGCGACGTTCACCTTGTGAGTGACGCATGGATGGAGGGCTGGCTTGCCAACCCACTCTCGCAGATTGCTTCGCTTGCAGCCTACTGCTGCTTGATAGGCTACTTCGTTGTGGCTACCAAAGTGAAGAAGTAAATAGTAAAACAGAACTTTCGCAAGTTCAGAGAATTCAGTAGTTAAAGGAGTTAAGAAGTTCTTGCAAGCAAGCGGCAAAGCCGAGCGAAGCCAAATGCTTTTATGCTATAAATCAAGCAAAAAACTAATGGCTTAACTCCTTAGCGACCGTAGGGCGCGAAGTTTCCTTGAGCCTTGCGAAAAACTCCTTAACTTCTTAACTACTTTCGCTAGCGAAACTTAAATAATATAATATATGAATCTGAAAGGATTATATAAAGCTGACGAGCATCGCTATGACAATGGCGATGCTCTCTTTGTACGCTGCGGTCGCAGCGGTGTTATGCTGCCCAAGGTAAGTTTAGGGTTCTGGCACAACTTCGGAAGCGTAGATTCTTATGAGCGTAGCCGCGCCATTACCCACTGCGCTTTCGACCATGGCATCACCCATTTCGACCTCGCCAACAATTACGGTCCCGTCAACGGTAGTGCCGAGGAGACGTTGGGCCGACTCATGGACGATGACTTCCGCCCTTATCGCGACGAACTCTTCATTGCTACGAAGGCGGGATATGAGATGTGGCAGGGTCCTTACGGCAACTGGGGTTCGCGAAAGTCGCTCATGGCGAGTCTCGACCAGAGTCTGAAGCGAATGCATCTCGACTATGTCGACCTCTTCTACAGCCACCGTTACGACCCCGACACTCCGCTCGAAGAGACTCTGCAGGCTTTGGTAGACATCGTGCGTCAGGGCAAGGCGCTGTATGTCGGCATCAGCCGTTGGCCGCTTGAAGCGCTGAAGATAGCCGACCGGTATCTGCGTGAACATGATGTTCCGCTCCTGATATATCAGGGCCGTCTCAATATGCTCGACCATTCGCCGCAGGATGAGGGCATACTCGACTACTGTGCGGAGCACGGCATTGGCTTCATCTCGTTCTCGCCGCTTGCCCAAGGACTCCTTACCGACCGCTATCTCAACGGTATTCCTGAGGACAGCCGCATGGCTCGCGAGCATTTCCTGAAGCATAGCATGCTCACCCCGGAGCTGCTTGCCCATCTGAAAGAACTCAATGCTCATGCAGAAGCGCAAGGCAAGACTCTCGCCGAGATGGCTCTAAGATGGATATTGGAGCAGAAGGGTGTGACGAGTGTGCTCGTAGGAGCAAGCTCGCCCGAGCAGTTGCTGAAGAATCTGAAGTGTATTGCTGAATAAATATAAAACCGGAACGGCGGACTCCCGTCCGACGCACAAACCATAAGAGCATTTAGCTTAATATCAGTTTGTGCGTCGGACTCTCGTCCGCCGTTCCGGTTTATTGTAAGTTTCTATATTTACTTAACGCTAATTTCGTCAACGAAGAGGAAGCCTGGCTTTCCCTTACCTGCATGCCAGTCGGGAATGCTGTGCTCAGATGTAGCATGCACCTTGATGTAGCGTGCTTTGGTCTGTGAGAAGTTCAGCTCGTAAGTGTTAATGCCGTCGGCTGAATTCTTCTCCAATGCAGGCAGAGCCTTGTTGGCTACGGTGGTGAATGCTATGCCGTCGGTAGAAACGCTTACCTCGATGTTGCGAGCGTCGAATATCCACGAGCCCTTCTCAACGCATGTGTTGAGGCTCACGCTCGATACGTCTGTGGGCTTCTTAAGGTCGATGACGGCTTCAAGGTCGTTGCCGCTGAATCCCAACCAGCGGCCGGTGCCGAAGCCCTTGTCGCCTACGAGTCCGTCGGTAAGAGTAACGCCACCATTGTAGGTGTAGCTCTTATGGGTGGGCTGAAGTAACTTAACCGGGCATGCTGTAGCCTTGTTGAATACGATGTCCTGACTGCTTACCTGGCTGCTCTTGCCGTTGCGGAAAGCGGTTGCACGTATCTTGGCAGATTTCTGCAGATGGATGGCACCGGTATAGAGTGTACTGCTGGCAGTAGGCTGGCTTCCGTCGAGAGTGTAGCGAATCTCAGCATCGCCAGCTGTAGTCATGTGTACAACAATCTCGCGCCACTTAGTGTCGCTGTCGATGCTGATGTTTACATTGTACAGGTGCTTGGCATAGTTGTAGCCGAGTCGGTCGTACAGGTTGGTGAGGCTGATGAGTCGGTTGGTAAAGTCGTTGTAGTCCTTCAGCTGTGGCTGTGTCCACTGTACCTCGCTCAATGCAGCTAATCGTGGCAGAGCCATATACTGCATGTGCTTGAATGTAGGCATATACTCGGTCCAGATGTTTGCCTGAACACCGATGATGTGACGAGCCTCGTCGGCAGTCAGTTCCTTAGGCATCGGCTCGTAAGAATATACACGCTGCAAGGGCAGATAGCCACCGATGGCAAGCGGCTCGTTAGCTTTGTCGAGCGACTGGTAATAGTCGAAGTAGAGGTAGCTGTTAGGAGTCATCACTACGTCGTGGTTCTGCTTGGCTGCGGCAATGCCTCCGGCTTCGCCTCGCCATGACATTACGGTAGCGCCCTCAGCGAGTCCACCCTCCAGAATCTCGTCCCAACCGATAGTGTTGCGTCCGAGCGACTTCAGATAGTTGGAAGCGTGTGTGATAACGTAGCTCTGCAGACGTTCTTCGGCAGAGTGTCCATCCTTAGCCTCCAGATGCAGGGCCTTGATGCGAGCCTGGCACTTAGGACATTCTTTCCATCTTACCTTCGGACACTCGTCGCCACCTACATGGATGTATTTTGACGGGAATAACTGTGTGACTTCTTTGAGTACGTTGTCGATAAAAGTCATAACTTTGTCGTTGCCGGCGCAGAGCACATCGTCGGAAATGCCCCACTTCTGCCATACCTTGTACGGACCTCCGGTGCATCCGAGTTCGGGATAGGCAGCAAGAGCAGCCTGCATGTGTCCGGGCAGGTCGATTTCAGGAACGATGGTGATATAGCGGTCGGCTGCATACTTAACGATGTCGCGTATTTGCTGTTGTGTGTAGAAGCCGTCGTAAGGCTTGCCGTCGTACTTTTCGGCATCATATCCAATATGGCCAACCACAGTCTGGGCGCGCTTTGCACCAATCTTGGTGAGCAACGGATATTTCTTTATCTCGATGCGCCATCCTTGGTCGTCGGTAAGGTGCCAGTGGAAGCGGTTGATGTTGTGCAGTGCGAGCATGTCGATAAACTGATATATCGAGTCGGCTGTTACGAAATGGCGTGACACGTCAAGGTGGGTGCCGCGATAGGCAAAGCGTGGTGCGTCAGCGATGTGAACGGCTGGTATGCTCACTTGTGTAGCTTTGCCGTTGCAGAGTGGCAACGACTTGCGCAGAGTCTGGATACCGTAGAACACGCCCGCAGCCGAAGCGCCGGCAATACGAATCTGCTTGGTATTGGTGTCGAGCGTATAGCCTTCGGCATTGCTAATGTTTTTGTTGATAGACAAAACTATAGCAGTGCATCCTTTTGTCAGTTTGCCGATAGTGGGGCGAATGCCTGTGGCTTGCTGAATGTATGAGGCAAGCATGTTGGCGTTGCGTTTCATGTCCTGGCTGTTGGCTTGCAGGCAGATGACAGTATTGGCATTGAGCACGAAGGGTGCACTAGCGTCAGCAACGACCTGCTGTGGTTGTGGAATAATATTGAAGTCCGCAGTTTGTCCCATTGCGGTTGAGGGCAGGAGGAATGCCATAGCGGCAATGGCTCCTGTCAATAATTTCTGATTCATTGTTTGTTTAGTGAAATGTAGGTTTTATTATTATAATGGCTTATTAAAGCAGAATATTCTTTCCTATGCAAAATTATAGAAAAAAAACGAGACTAAATTATTAACGTCATTTCTTTTTCTGTGTATTCGGCAGAAAGCCAGCTATAATGCCCAATAGAGGCAGCAGGGAACTTACACGGAATATGAATTCTATGCTGGTTTTGTCGGCAAGCCATCCGAAGAAAGCCGAGCCGAGTCCGCCCAGACCAAACATCAGTCCGAAGAATATTCCGGCTATCATTCCAATCTTGTCTGGCATGAGGTCGGTAGCGTAAACTACGATTGACGAGAATGCCGAAGCGATAATCAGTCCGGATAGGAATGTGAATATAATGGTCCATGCGAGGTTGGCAAAGGGCATTGCCAACGCGAATGGGGCGGCTCCGAGTATGGAGAACCAGATGACGTATTTGCGTCCGAACTTGTCGCCCAGCATTCCACCTGCAACAGTGCCAATGGCAAAGGCTGCAAGAAACACGAACAGACAAATCTGCGAGGTCTGCACCGAGACACCGAACTTGTCGATTAGGAAGAATGTGAAGTAGCTCGTAATGCACGATGTGTAGAAGTATTTTGAGAATACAAGCATTACGAGAATGAACAATGCCCAGTATTTGGCACGCTTCGAAATATCGTTGTTCATTGTTGGGTTGCGCTGCTTGTGAACGGCTATGTACGCCAAACGTGCCTTATACCATGCGCCGAGTCGCACCATGATGAGTGCTGCAAGCAGTGCGGCGATGGCAAACCACGATATAGAGTGCTGTCCAAAGGGCAAGACGATGATGGCTGCAAGCAACGGTCCGAGAGCCGATCCTCCGTTACCTCCTACCTGAAATATGGATTGTGCCAGACTCTTTCTGCCTCCTGATGCCATCTGGGTGACTCGCGATGCGGTGGGATGGAATATCGACGAACCCAGTCCGACGATGCTTACCGCCAGCAGTATAAGCACATAATTCTCGGCAAAGGCGAGCAATAGCAGTCCGGTCAGCGTGAAGCACATACCAATAGACAATGCGTAAGGACGTGGATGACGGTCGGCATAGAGGCCCGTGAAGGGCTGCAGAATAGATGAAGTCATCTGGAAAATAAGCGTGATGATGCCTATCTGAGCAAACGAGAAACCGAACTTGTCCTTGATGATAGGGTAGATGGACGGTATGATCGACTGAATCATATCGTTGAGAAAATGCGAAATACCGCAGATTACAAGTATGGAATACACCGTACCTTCGGTCATTGTTGGGTTGCCCTTTATCTTGTTGCCTATTGATTTTATATTCATAATAATGTGTATAGAATTTTACGCTTGTGCAAAATTATAAAAAAATAGTCGTCTATAGTTGTGTTATTTGATAAAAAACTTGTGCAGGCTTCTCAGTCTGAGATTTTAATGTTAACTTTGTATTTGGTTTATTGTGTAATGAAGCCAAAATGCATAGTTAACATTAACGACAAATGATAGACCACGCTACTGTAGAAAGAATAAAGGATGCCGCAAACATTGTTGAGGTTGTTTCGGAGTTTGTCACGCTGCGACGCAGTGGAGCAAACTATAAGGGACTGTGTCCTTTTCACGACGAGAAGACCCCGTCGTTCTATGTTTCGCCTGCACGTGGCATGTGTCATTGTTTCAGTTGTGGTAAAGGAGGCAATCCGATAGGTTTTCTGATGGAGCACGAGCAGATGACTTATCCCGAAGCTCTGCGTTGGCTTGCCAACAAATACCATATCGAAATACGTGAGCGCGAACTCACCGACTACGAAAAGCGTGAGCAGAGCGAGCGCGAGAGTATGTTCATTGTCAATGAGTGGGCGATGAAATACTTCCAGGACAAGATGCAGAACGACCCCGACGGCATTGCAATTGGTATGCAGTATTTCCGCAGCCGTGGGTTTCGCGACGACATAATACAGAAGTTCCAGCTTGGCTACGACCTTGTCGACCGTCGTGCCTTCGCCGTTGCCGCACTCGGCAAGGGGTATAAGGAGGAGTTCATCCTGAAGACAGGCATATGCTACAAGAACGACCGTGGCGAACTGATTGACCGTTATGCCGGTCGTGTCATATTCCCGTGGATTGGTATCAGTGGCAAGGTGGTAGGATTCGGAGGCCGACTGCTCGACTCGCGCACAAAGGGTGTCAATCAGAAATATGTCAACTCGCCCGACTCGGAGATTTACCACAAGGACCGCGAGTTGTACGGATTGTACCAGGCAAAGAAGGCTATAGCCAAGGAAGACCGCGTATTCATGGTAGAGGGTTACACCGATGTCATCTCAATGCATCAGTGCGGCATTGAGAATGTGGTGGCAAACTCGGGCACGGCACTGTCGACTCATCAGATACACATACTCCATCGCTTCACGTCCAACATCACTCTGCTGTACGACGGCGATGCGGCTGGCATCCATGCCGCTATGCGCGGAACAGACATGCTGCTATCCGAAGGCATGAACCTGAAAGTGTTGCTGTTGCCCGATGGCGACGACCCCGACTCGTTCTCGCGCAAGCATACGGCAGCCGACTTCCGTAAGTATATCGAGGAGCATCAGACCGACTTCATACAGTTCAAGACCGACCTGCTGCTGCGCAACGAACGCGACCCACTGAAGCGTTCGGAGGCAATCAATTCCATCATCCGCAGCATCTCGTTTGTCGTAAATCCAATTCTGCGCGACACCTATATACACGACTGTTCGGTGCGTATGGGGCTCAATGAGGCTACACTCATCAACACACTCAACGGTTTCATACGCAACAACCGCGAAGAACGCACCTCTGAAGAGGCTCGCGCCACACAACAACAGCAACGAATACAGACTCCGCAGCCTACTGTCAGCCAGACAACACCGCTGGAACAGGCGTCGAAAGTGGAGCGTATGCTTGTGGAAATGATAATCCGCTACGGCGACACTATTATATATAATAATGTGGAAACGGAAGACGGAGGAGTGATGAACCTCAATATTGCGCAGTACATCGACTACAATCTGAGTGTAGACGGACTGAAACTTGCCAATCCTTTGTTTGCAAAGATACTCGAAGAGGCTGTTGCGCATAGTCAAGACGAAGGCTTCAATGCCGAGCAATTCTTCATTCATCATGAGAATATGGATGTGTCGCGCATAGCCACCGACCTTTGTGTAGACAAGTATCGTATACTCGACGAGCAGAAAAGTGCTGCCAATGCTGAGCCGAAGAACAAGGACGAGCTGAAAGCAGAGGAAGAAAACCGCATCGAAAACCTACGTCAGCAGACCGAACATCTGCTCAACGACTTCCGAATGGACTATCTCGAGCAGCGTCTGCGAAAACTCCAGGCGCAGATTTCGCAAGCTTCTGCCGACCACGAGCGCCTCATGCAGCTTATGGAGGAATACAAGACAGCCCACGAACTGAGGTCGAAACTCGCCCGACTGTTGGGCAACAACATCATAGCTTAAACGCAACTTACCGCAGGTCGGAGTAATCCTGCGGTAATAAATATAAATAATCAAAAACAACACACATTATGTATTACATCGAAAAGACTCTTGAAATTTCGGCGTGTCATCGCCTTAAGCTTTCATACGAGAGCAAGTGTCAGAACCTGCATGGTCACAATTGGATTATCACCGTTTATTGCAAGTCGCGCGAGCTGAACAGCGACGGAATGGTGGTAGACTTTACCCACATAAAGCAACTTGTGCAAGAACGTCTCGACCATGCCAATCTCAACGAGGTATTGCCCTTCAATCCTACTGCCGAGAACATTGCACGTTGGGTGACAGAGCAAATACCGCAGTGCTATCGCTGCATGGTGCAGGAGAGCGAGGGCAACAAAGCCATCTACGACGCTGAAGATTAAGAATTCTGATAACACGAATTATTCAACCATTTAATCATTGCATGCACACAGGCATGCTGTTACAGATGAAAAGAGTCAACGATATTTTTTATTCGCTGCAAGGCGAAGGGCGCAACACCGGACGTGCCGCCATATTCATTCGTTTTGCGGGATGCAACTTGAAGTGTCCGTTCTGCGACACCGACTTCTCGCAATATGAGGAGATGAGCGATGAGGATATTCTCAATAGGATAAAGTCTTATCCCTCGCGCTTCGTAGTTCTGACTGGCGGTGAGCCTTCGCTTCAAGTCGACCGACTTCTGGTCGACCTTCTTCATAGCCACGGCTACGAACTGGCAATGGAGACCAATGGTACCCACCCGATAGTCGACGGCATCGACTGGATAACATGTTCACCCAAAGGCAACACCGTCATCAAGCGATGCAACGAACTGAAGTGTATCTTTGAGGAAACCACTCAGGTGCCTGACGACCATGGCATCTGTGCTGAATACAAATACCTACAACCTTGCGACGTGCAGGATGCCGAGCGCAATGCACAAATAGTAAAGCGCTGTTTCGACTATATCCTGCAGCATCCCGAATGGCGAATGTCGCTGCAGACGCACAAACTCGTAGGGTTCAAGTAATATAGTTGAGAGTTGAAAGTGAGGAACCGAAGTATGATATACGTTCATTGGATATTCATAGTTCTGTACGTAGCGGTCATTGTCGGCATAATGCTGACAGTGCTGATGGACAACCGCCAGCCAGCCAAGACCATAGCTTGGGTCCTGGTGTTGCTGTTTGTGCCTGTTGTCGGCATTGTGCTGTACATCTTCTTCGGCCAAAATACACGCAAGATGAAACTTATATCAGGACGCTCGCTCGACCAGTTGTCAAAGCGTTCTATGCTCGAATTTGTAGAGCAGCGCAATCTGCGAATGCCCGAATACTTCTCCTCACTCGTCCGACTGTTTACCAATCAGAGCTTGGCATTGCCGTTCAAGGACAACGCTGTAGAGTTCTACACCGACGGTTATCAGTTCTTTCCTGCTCTATTGCAGGCCATAAAGGGCGCTACCAATCATATTCATCTCGACACATACATCATAGCCGACGACCCGTTGGGCCGTCTTGTCAGCGATGCTCTCATTGCCAAGACACGCGAAGGAGTTGAGGTGCGTCTTATTTACGACGATGTGGGCTGTTGGCGCGTACCCGAACGCTTTTTCGACCGTATGCGTCAGGCTGGTGTAAAGGTGCGCTCATTTATGCCAGTACGATTTCCTGCTTTTACCAGTAAAGTTAACTATCGCAATCACCGCAAAGTCTGTGTCATCGACGGAACGCAAGGATTTATTGGTGGCATGAATATAGCATTGCGTTATGTGAAGGGACTGCATGGCGGTAGTTTGCCTTGGCGCGACACCCATATGCGTCTGCGTGGCAGTGTAGTATATGCCTTACAGCGTGCATTCCTTGTCGACTGGTATTTCGTCGACCGCACTCTTATCAACGACCACCGCTACTATCCTCCTATGCCATGGCATATAGAGAATGACTCATTGGCACAGGTAGTTACCAGTAGTCCCATTGGACAATGGCCCGATATAATGCAGGGATATGTGCGCATATTGCTTGAAGCCAAGCGATATGTATATATGGAGACCCCGTATTTCCTTCCTACCGAACCCGTTCTGTTTGCTATGCGCACCGCAGCATTGGCAGGTGTCGACGTGCGTCTGATGATACCGCGTCGCAGTGATGCGTGGCTCATCCAGCTGGCAAGCATGTCGTATGTCACCGAAACGTTGGAGGCAGGCGTTAAGGTGAGGCTGTACGAGAAGGGATTCAATCATAGCAAACTGCTTGTTGCCGACGACCGGATATCTACATGTGGTTCTACCAACATCGACTTCCGCAGTTTTGAAAACAACTTTGAGGCAAATGTCTTCTTCTACGACCGCCAGACGGCTCTACGCATCAAGGATATATATATGCGTGATGAGGCTTGCAGCATCAACTTCAGCGAAGCCAGTGAGTTACACCACCGTCCGTATATACATAGGTTCGTAGAATCGTTGCTTCGACTTTTGTCGCCATTGCTGTAACGTATACTATTTCTTGTTATGTTTTAATAATTCGAAAAATAATACATATTTGTATTAGGCTGATTAAAAAAAAATATATACATTTGCACACGATTAACGACTAACTTACTATTACAATCATGGGTGGAACAAAATTCGCTATTTCAAAACGTTTATTTAGTAAAAGTAATATGAAGGATTTTATGTTCATTGTGTTCGGAATCCTTTTGTATGCTATCGGATATACAGCTTTTATTCTTCCAGAAAGAGTTGTGATGGGTGGTGTAGCAGGTTTGTCAGCCTTGATATACTATGCTACTAATATACCTGCTGGTATTTCAATCTTTGTGCTCAACATAACGTTGCTTGTCATAGCGTTCAGCGCTCTGACCAAACAGTTTGTGGTGCGTACAATAGTTGGCGTTCTTTTACTTTCGTTATTTATTGGTTCGTTACAGCCCTTGTTCCAGGCTTTCCCGATCATTACCGCAGGCGAAGATAAGTTTATGCACGTCTTGATAGGTGGTATGTTGAGTGGTGCCGGATTGGGTGTTGTATTCTCTCACAACGGTTCGACTGGTGGTACAGATATTCTGACAGTATTGCTCACTAAGCATTTTAATTTGAGCTTTGGTCGTGCTATGCAGTTCATCGATTGTACCATCATCGGTTCTTCATACTTGCTTTTCCACAGTATGGAGACAATCGTTTACGGTATTGTGTTCACTCTGGTTGCAAGTTATGTGTGCGACTTCGTTGTCAATGGCTCGCGTCAGACCGTTCAGTTCCTTATCATATCAAAGCACTACAAAGAGATAGCTGATACTATCAACCGTCGTGTGAATCGTGGCGTTACTGTTATTGAAGGTAAGGGATGGTATAGCAAGGAAAATGTGGAAATGCTTGTTGTGTTGTCGCGCAAGTATGAGTCGCAAGACATCTTTGCTGTGATAAAGCAGATTGATCCGCAGGCCGTTGTTTCGCAGACTTTCTGCCACGGTGTGTTTGGTGAAGGATTTGACAAGATAAAATAAAAGTAAAAAAGTAAAAGGGTAAAAAAGTAAAAAGCTTAGGCATACTTTTTTACTCTTTTATTTTTTTACTCTTTTATTTTTTTTACTCTTTTACTTTTAATATGAATCGCAGGATACTCAATATAGCTTTACCTTCAATAGTTTCCAATATTACAGTTCCACTGCTCGGACTCGTTGATATGGCGATATCCGGACATATGGGCGATGCTGTATATATAGGTGCAGTGGCAGTTGGCAGTATGATATTCAACGTTATCTACTGGCTGTTCGGCTTCTTGCGGATGGGCACGAGTGGCATGACATCGCAAGCGTTGGGTCGTCGCGATCTTGACGGAGTGGCAATGTTACTGACCCGCTCGATGGGAGTGGCATTGTTGATAGGCTTGACGATAGTGGTTTTTCAATATCCCATAGGACGTTTGGCGCTTATGCTTACGGGTGCAACAGCCGACATAAGCAGCGAGGCGTGGATATATTTCCGTATATGTGTATGGGGAGCACCGGCAATGTTGTGTCTGTATGGACTTACGGGTTGGTACATAGGCATGCAGAACACGCGTCTGCCTATGTTCATTTCGATATTGCAAAATGTTGTCAATATCGTTGCCAGTTTTACATTCGTGTATGTAATGGGCATGAAGGTTGAAGGAGTGGCATTGGGAACGCTTGTAGCTCAGTATGCCGGACTTTTCGTCTCGCTATCGTTGTGGACGTACACCTACGGCAGCCGGTTGTTTGGCAGAATATGTTGGCGAGATGTTTTCGAACGTAGCGAGTTGTCGCGTTTCTTCACTGTCAATCGTGACATATTCTTGCGTACACTCTTTATGGTAGCTGTCAATTTCTATTTCCTTTCGGCAGGAGCCTCGCAGGGAGCCGTGGTGTTGGCTATCAACACTCTGCTGATGCAGCTGTTCACGCTCTTCTCGTATGTGATGGATGGATTTGCCTATGCCGGCGAGGCATTGTGTGGCAGACTATACGGTGCCGGGAATAGTGAAGGATTTGCACGTATGGTGCGCCGTTTATTTATGTGGGGATTAGGATTATCTGTGGTTTACACACTTGTGTACGCCCTTGGCGGCAGACCGTTCCTCATGTTGCTCACCGACAATGCAAGTGTCATCGATGCGTCGGCATCGTATGTGCCGTGGGCAGTGTTCATTCCGCTGTGCGGTATGGCAGCCTTCATTTGGGACGGAGTGTTCATCGGCATCACCGCAACGCGCGGAATGCTCTTGTCATCGGCAATTGCGTCGGTGACATTCTTCGTTGTCTATCTGGTTTTGCGTCCGATGCTGCACAACCATGCGCTATGGATGGCCTTCCTTACGTATCTGGCTATGCGTGGAGTGGTGCAGACGGTTTTGTATAACAAGTGGAGTAGGGGTAAAGGTTATGCAAATAAAGAAAGATTTTAAGTTTCGCAAGCTAAAGTAGTTAAGAAGTTAAGGAGTTTTTCGCGAAGCTCAAGGAAACTTTCGCGCCATACGGTTGCTAAGAAGTTAAGCCATTAGTTTTTTTTGTTTGATATAGCATTATAAGCATTTGGCTTAACTTCTTAACTACTTTAACTACTGAATTCTCTGAACTTGCGAAAGTTCGGTAATGTACTTTTACTTTATAGCCCGCTCAAACTGACCGCTTGCAGCAAAACTCAGACCTTCGATTTTTACTGTGCCTTTGCGTGTGCAGTATTTGAAATTCACGTTTTTCTTTCCGCTGAACGACTTCCATATAAGAGTCATATTCACGGTCTTGCCATTAGTGTCAGGCAGTTGGTCGAGTCGGAACGCTACAATACCGTCGCCCCAATATCCGCCCTTCACGCCTTGAGCGTTGTGGCAGAAAGTGAGTTCGTAAGGTTCTGCAGGATTAGCAGCTACAAGGTTTACGATGTGTGGCGTATTGTTGGCTGCCCACTGTGTGCGGAAGTGTATTGTCAGATAGCCGTCTTCCGACACTGTCCATTCGCGCAGTATCTCAACCGGGTCTTGTCCTTTGCTTACCAGTTCGGTTCCAATTTCGCCACCATTTACCATAGGCTTAGTCAGTATGCTGTCCACCCAGTTGACATAAACGTTATAGCTGCGCTTGTTTTCAGGCTGTGTAAGCAGTCGGAAGTTGATGAATGCGCGTACCTCCTTATTACCGTATGGAGCCTGCTTGATGTTGGTAGCTGTTATCTTTGTGGAGTCGTCAAGCTGCATGAAGAATGAAGAACCGTCGGCAGTAGGCTTCAATGTCACAAGAGCATTGGGGCGGTTGAGTGGAAACACGGGAAACTCTTCATTGGCATTATCGCACGACAGCATTGTCATGCCCATTATGCTAATTGTCACAATGAGCAAGACTGCATGAGATGTCTTAAGGATGTTGTTGATATAGTAATTTATTCTTTTCATATAGATAATAGATTTCTTTCTTTTACAAAGATACAACAATAAATCAATGCAATGCAAGTTTTATTTGTCTTTTTTAGAAACATTATATTAGGGTAAAGTTGTTTTTCTGACGATTTTTCCCTATTTTTGTATTATAATGCGCGTGAGTACGCATTTTTGCCATCTGGCAACTACTAAACATTAACTCATCAAAAAGGAAAAATATGAAGAAGTCAATAGTCCTTTCGATACTTATGGTGTTGTTTATGCCGCTGGCTGCTGCTGCCGACACTTACACCTCGCTTTGGAAACAATACGATAATGCGACTCAGAAAGACCATCCGCAGACAGCTCTTAATGTGCTGTCGCAGATAGTTGGCAAGGCTACTCGCGAACGAGCGTACGGCCATTTGCTTAAGGCGCAGCTCGCTACAGCCCAGCAGCAATGCGCCATATCTGTCGACTCGTTGCAACCCGCAATCGACCGCTTGCGCCGTTATGAGCTGAATGCAGTGAAGAGTGGCGACAAAGTGCTGGCTGCCATATACCAGTCGGTGCTTGGAACCATTTATACCGACAACTGGATGGGCATTGACGAGACCAGAAAACTCGGCAAACAATACTTCAAGAAGTCGATGAGCAATCCCGAAGCCTTGGCTGAAGCTTATTCTACGGGATATGAACCGTTTGTGATTGACGGTACCGACTCGCGCTATTTCTATCATGACATGCTGCACGTATTGGGCATTCGTGCCAACGACTATCGCACCATGCACGACTATTACGCCTCGCACGGCAAGCGCGAGGGAGCCTGCCTCACAGCCATCGAACTCGTTAAGCGCGCCCGTCGTCAAAGCGATGTGGCCCATGTCAAGAAGTCGAAGTATATCATGTCGCTCGATTCGCTCGTGCGCGAATATTCCGACCTGATGCCGTGTGCCGAAGTTGCCATTGAACGCTACGCCTATATGGCTAACGCAGAGGACGTAACCGCCGAGGAGAAGATGAACTACATCAACTACGCCCTCATGAAGTGGGGAGCCTGGCCACGTATGAATATTCTGCGCAACGCCCAGCGCCGCCTTACCCTGCCATCGTTTCACGCAAGTATAGGTGGCGAACTGGCTCTGCCTGGAGTGCCTCGCAAGGTGAAGGTGATGGCGCTAAACAACATCGGCGAACTGCGTATCACCGTGTCGCGACTCGACATTGACGGCACCACAACGCTCGATCCTTCGAGCGACAAGGACTATGCACGCCTGCGCCGACACATTGTTCAGAACGAACAACCTATCACCGACGTGCGTCGATACGTAGGTCTGCCGGCATACAAGACCGTTAGCGACACGCTCGAAATAAAGGGACTGCGTACGGGAATGTATCTTGTAGAGATGTCGACCGATAACGTCAGCGTGCCCGTCGACCGCCAGTTGCTGCGCGTATGCGACATCTATCCCATCGTAGAGGCGTTGCCCGGCAACAAGTACCGTATGGCTGTGCTCAACGCCACAAGCGGCGTGGCAGTGCCGGGAGCCAAGATTGACGTCGTGACCGATGTTGACAAGCACGGCAAGGACATCATACGCACATACACCTGCGACAGCAACGGCGAGGCTTACATAACATACGCCAAGAGCGAACCGCGCTCTTACCGCATATACACCGACACCGAACGTGCTTTCCCCTTCACCCCTATGTCGGGACATTTCCATTATTACAGCAACAAGGCAGACGTAGTGCGCACGTCGTTGTTCACCGACCGCAGCATCTACCGACCCGGACAGACGCTGCATGTGGCTGCCATGGCATATACATATAATAATAAGGTGTATAAGGGTGAGCCCAAGGCAGGTCAGCCGATGACCATTACCCTGCGCGATGCCAACTATAAGGAGGTGGCTTCGCAGCAAGTTGAGACCGACGAATACGGTATGGCAAGCGCCGACTTCGTATTGCCTCAGGGTGGAATGACGGGCACTTACACCCTGCGTTCCGACTATGGCAACAACTCGTATACCTCGGTTAGGGTAGAGGAATACAAGCGTCCGACATTCAGCGTAGATATAGCAAAGTCTACCGACAAGTATGCCGCAGGCGACACCGTACGCCTTAAGGGCACAGCCTGCAGCTTTGCCGGAGTGCCAGTGCAGAACGCCCGTGTGGCATTGTGCGTAGTTCGCCGTCCGGCAATGTTCTGGCGAGGCATGGGAGGCGAAATGCGTCAGGAGACAGTATTGAACGATACCGTGCAGACCACGGCTGCAGGTGAATTCGAAGTGAAAGTGCCAATCGTCATCCCCGACACTTACGACGAGCATCCGCGCCGCTACTATATGTTTGACGTGGCTGCCGACGTCACCGATGTGGCAGGCGAGACACGCCATGCCGAGGCTTCGTTGCCATACAGCGATCATCCTACTATACTCACATGCGACGTTCCTGAGAAGTCGCAGCGCGACAGTCTGCGCACCGTTACCTTCGCCTATCGCAACAATGCAGGCGAACCTATCGACGGCAATGTGACCTATTATATCGACAACCATCGATATACTTGCAAGGCGAACACTCCAAGCAAGATAGACACCGAGGCTCTGACATCAGCCCGCCACAGCCTTATGGCGATATGCGGAACCGACACTCTGCGCACAGCATTCACCACATTCTCACTGCGCGACAGCAAGGCTCCCGTGGAGACACACGACTGGTTCTATCAGTCGGCTGAACGCTTCAAGGACAATATGACACCCGTGTTCATACAGGTGGGTTCGAGCGACTCCATACAGCACGTTGTATATACGCTCATTTCGGGCGACAAGGTGATAGAAGACGGACGTGCCGACCTGAAGAACGAACTTCGCACACGTGCATTGATGTACAAAGAGGAGTGGGGCGACGGCATAACGCTGTCGGTAGCGTGGGTAAAGAACGGTCAGGCTTATAAGCATACGGCACGAATAGAGCGTCCGTTGCCCGACACCCGACTCAATCTTAAATGGACAACCTTCCGCGATAGACTCACACTTGGACAGCGCGAGACGTGGACTCTCAACATAACTCACCCCGACGGAACGCCAGCCAAGGCGCAGCTCATGGCTACTATGTACGACAAATCGCTTGATGAGATACGCCGTCACAACGTGCGTTTCTCGCTGCCGGCATTCGTCAGTGTGCCTTGGTTGACATGGAATGGCGTGAACAATCGCGGACTCTTTGCCTACAGCGAGATGCCTATGCGCATCCTTAATGAGCGAAGTCTCAACCTGAGCCGCCTCACCGACTTCAGCATTTTTTGTTATGGTGAGGTGCTTAAGGCAAATGTTCAGAGTAAACAATTCAACAGTCGCAAGATGATGGCATACGACAAGTTGGAAAGCCGTGCTCTTGTAGGAAGCGTAGAGAGCGCTAAGGCTGCCGAGACAGTTGACTCTGAAGCCATGAATGAGGAGACTGAGGACACCGGTTCGGCTGCTACCGAGCAGATACGCGAGAATCTCAATGAGACAGCCTTCTTCTATCCGGCACTCATGAGCGATGCTAAGGGCAATGTGTCAATCAACTTCACGCTGCCCGAGAGTGTCACTACATGGCAGTTCTATGGCTTGGCTCACGACTTGAACATGAACAACGGTGTCATTTCGGCTACTTCGGTGGCAAAGAAGACCATAATGGTTCAGCCCAACGTTCCGCGCTTTGTGCGCTCTACTGATAGCGGAATGCTCTCGGCACGTGTGTCGAACACTTCCGACAAGCAGGTGGCTGGCACCGCACGACTCGTATTGCTCAATCCCGAAACGGGCAAGGAGGTGTATCGCAAGGAGCGTAAATACACAGTAATGGCAGGCGAGACAACGGCAGTCGACTTCGATTTCGACATGTCGAAGATTCAGAACGACGGACTGCTTGTATGCCGCATCACCGCACATGGCCACGGCTACAGCGACGGTGAGCAGCATTATCTGCCCGTTTTGCCTGATAAGGAACTCGTCACCAATACATACGCATTCACACAGAATGCCCCGGGCACTATCGATATAGACGTGGCAAAGATGTTTGCAGTAAGCGACAATACTTCACGACTAACCGTTGAGTACACCAATTCGCCCGCTTGGCTCATGGTTCAGGCTCTGCCTACAATGTCGAATGCCGACGGCGACAACGCCATGTCGCTTGCCACGGCTTATTATGCCAATGCGTTGGGCCGCCATATCATGCTCTCCAATCCGGCTATTAAGCAGAACGTAGCACTCTGGCAGAAGGAAATGGGTGACGCAAAGGACGGTGCTTCGCTGCAGAGCGCATTGCAGAAGAACAGCGAACTGAAGCAGATTGTACTCGACGAAACGCCTTGGCTCAACGAAGCCAACCGTGAATCGGAGCAGAAGCGTATGCTTGCCGCATTCTTCGATGAGTCGCAGATTGACTATCGTCTTGCCAATAATCTCTCGCAACTGTCTCGTCTTCAGCTGCCCAACGGTTCGTTTGCATGGTGGAAGGGAATGGAGGGTTCGCCCTATATGACTATGGCTGTGGTGCAGACGCTTGTTCGTCTCAACGCAATGATTGGTCAGCAGAACACCACAACCAGTATGATTGCCGCCGCTTTCAGCTATATGGACAAGCAGATGGCAAGTGAGGTGAAGGATATGAAGAAGCTTGAGAGCGAGGGCAAGCAGAAGAATCTGCGTCCGAGTGAGTTGGCTGTGCAGTATCTGTACGCCTCTACGCTCGCCAAGCGACAGATGAATGCTTCGGCAAAGCAGAACTTCGACTGGCTCATCAGTCGTCTGGCACGTCAGAATACGGAGTTCTCGATATACGGAAAAGCCGTTTCTGCCGTTATACTCGCTAAGAACAATCATCGCAAGGAGGCTGCCAGTCTGCTTGAAAGCATACGCCAGTACACTGTATATACCGACGAAATGGGTCGCTACTTCGACTCGCCTAAGGCTCTGTATTCATGGTTCGACTATCGCATTCCGTCGCAGGTGGCTGCCATTGAGGCTCTGAAGGCTCTGCAGCCCGACGATGTCAAGACCATTGGCGAGATGCAACGCTGGCTGCTTCAGGCTAAGCGTACGCAGGTATGGGACACTCCGCTCAATTCCGTTAATGCTGTATATGCCTTCCTTAACGGCAACGGCACTGCGCTTGTTGACGGCAATGCGCAGTCTGCAACGATAAAGATTGACGGACAGAAGCTGCAGATGCCTAAGGCAACGGCAGGTCTCGGCTATGTCAAGGCGTCAAAGACGGGCGACCGCTTCAAGCACATGACTGTAGAGAAAACAGCTGAAGGAACTTCATGGGGCGCTGTATATGCTCAGTTCATGCAGCAGTCGGACGAGGTTGCTGATGCCGCTATGGGTATGACAGTGGTTCGCGAAGTGCTGAAGGACGGCAATCGACTCAGTGGTGACAATGTTCAGCTGAATGTAGGCGACCGCATTACGGTGCGCCTTACAGTTACAGCAGCGCGCGACTACGACTTCGTTCAGCTCAGCGACCGTCGTGCTGCGTGTCTTGAACCGGCTCAGCAGTTGTCGGGTTACGGTTTCGGCTATTACTGTCAGCCTAAAGACAACGTCACGAACTTCTTCTTCGACCGCATGTCGAAGGGCAAGCACGTCATTGAGACAACCTATTATGTAGACCGTAAGGGCGAATACCGTACGGGTACATGTGCCGTTCAGTGTGCCTATGCACCCGAGTTTATGGCGCGAACCAAGGCTATCAAGATAGCCGTGAAATAAAGGAAAATAGAATAATAAAGATATATGAAAAAGTTTTTTATATGCGCTTCTCTCTTCGCACTTGTGTCGTTGGGAGCGAGTGCGCAGAAGATAGAGGCGATAAACAAGATTGTTGACTGTGGTCAGACTACATATCAGTCGCCGGCAACTGCTGAGTTTGAAGTGAAGAACAAGTCGAACCGTGCTGTGCGCATTGTCGATGTGCGCACCAGTTGCGGATGCACCGACGTGGATTATCCCAAGGGCGATATTGCGCCTGATGCCAAGTTCATAGTGCGTGTCACGTACGATGCACAGACAATGGGCCGTTACGACAAGTTTGTCGACGTGTATGTATCCGACCAGCAGCGTCCCGTCATGCTGCGTATGCGTGGCAATGTGGTTAGGGAGATTGTGGACTTTGCAGGCAAGTACGACTACGACTTTGCCGGAATACGCACCGATTGCGACAACATTGAGTTTGATGATGTCAATCGTGGTGAGCGTCCGCAGAAGAAGATACACATTCTCAACACCACAAGTTCGACTGTTGAACCGGTTGTTATGCACATGCCCGACTATCTTACAGCCGAGGTTTCGCCTTCAAAGATTCTGCCTGGACATAGCGGCGTGATTACCGTTTCGCTAAATTCGAAGCGCTTGAAGGATATGGGACTTACTCAGACGAGCGTTTATCTGGGTTCTTTCCCGGGCGATCGTGTAAGTCGTGAGAAGGAGTTGGGTGTTTCTGCTGTTCTTCTGCCTAAGTTCGACAACCTCACAGCGTCGCAACTCGCCAATGCTCCAAGATTGTATCTGTCTACATCAGAGCTTAATCTTGGTGCTTTCAACGGAAAGAAGAAGCTGAAGGGCGAAATTATCATACGCAACGATGGCAAGACTGTACTCAACATCAAGAACCTTCAGATGTTCACTGTGGGCTTGCAGGTTTCGCTGAGCAAGCAGAAGTTGCAGCCTGGCGAATCAACCAAGATGAAGATTACTGCCGAACAAAGATTGATTAAGTCGGTACGTTCGCAGCCACGTGTGCTCATGATTACTAACGACCCAGGTCGTCCGAAGGTTACTATTAAGGTTATTGCTAAGTAAAAAGCACAAAAAGCCCATCACATCCCCCATAAAGCCCCACCCCCTGGCCCCTCCCCCGTAGGGAGGGGAGTAATATGCTTTGTAGCTTGTAGATAAAACACAAAGCCCCACCCCCAGCCCCTCCCCCGCAGGGAGGGGAGTAATATGCTTTGTAAACTCATAGTACTGCATAATGTTTTTTTACAACTCTCAAGCAACAAGTCATACCATTCCCCTCCCTGCGGGGGAGGGGTTAGGGGTGGGGCTTTCTGGGGTCTTGGGCTTTTGTGGGGCTTTTTATAAAATTTATATGAAAATAGAAATAGACGAGGGTAGTGGTTTCTGCTTTGGCGTTACCACTGCCATAAAGAAGGCGGAGGAGGAACTCGCTGGGGGCAATACGCTGTATTGTCTTGGCGATATCGTTCACAACGGCATGGAGGTGGAGCGTCTGCATACCAACGGATTGATAACCATCAATCATGAGGAGATGCGTCGTCTGCACGATGTAAAGGTACTGTTGCGCGCTCATGGCGAACCGCCAGAGACATATGAGTTGGCAAAACAGAACAATATTGAGATAATCGATGCTACTTGTCCGGTGGTGCTTGCATTACAACGCCGCATCAAGCGCCAGTATGACACCAATCCCGTGGCACAGATAGTAATCTTCGGCAAGCGTGGACATGCTGAGGTGTTGGGACTGGTAGGGCAGACCTCAAGCCATGCCATTGTAGTAGAGAAGGTGGAAGACGTGAAGAGTCTTGACTTCTCGCGCGACATCTATCTGTATTCGCAGACCACTAAGTCGCTCGACGGGTTTCATCGTGTCATAGAATACATACAGGAGCACATGAGTGAAGAAGCTAAGTTCCAGAGTTTTGACACCATCTGCCGACAGGTTGCCAACCGTATGCCCAATATCGCTACGTTCGCCTCACGTCACGACCTTGTGCTGTTTGTGTCGGGACGTAAGAGCAGCAACGGCAAGGTATTGTTCAATGAGTGTCACAGCGTCAATCCTAACAGCTATCAGATAGAAAGTGCTGATGAGATAGACATGGCGTGGTTTACCGACAATGTGCATACCGTGGGCATCTGTGGAGCCACAAGTACTCCCAAATGGCTTATGGAGCAGTGTAAAGAGCGTATCGAGCAAGGCTGATACCAAAGACATAATATAGCTGTAGTGGCAGCCTAAACATACATAAACGGAAAAAGCTCAATATCCAAAACATTATGGATATTGAGCTTTTTAAGTATTCTATAGTTAGATAAAATCTTAGAACTTTGCCATCTTAATGGCGTCGATTGCGCATTCGTCGCCCTTGTTGCCATATTTGCCACCGCAACGGTCGAGAGCCTGCTGCTTGTCGTTAGTGGTAAGCAGACCATATATAATAGGTATCTCGCTTGTGGTGTTGAGTCGTGCAATACCTGCTGTAACGCCCTGGCAGATATAGTCGAAGTGAGGTGTCTCGCCACGAATCACGCTGCCAAGAATAATCACTGCGTCATATCCGCCGTGCAATACCATCTGGTGAGCACCGTAGATAAGCTCGAAGCTACCCGGAACGGTCTTCACATGGATGTTTTCAGGCAGTGCGCCGTGCTTCTCAAGAGTCTTAACGGCTCCGTCGAGCAGTGCACCAGTGATGTCCTCGTTCCATTCGGCTACAACGATACCGAAGCACATGTTGCTGGCGTCGGGAATAGCATTGAAGTCGTAGTCGGAAAGGTTGTGAAGTGCTGTTGCCATGATTTATTATTTCTCAGTGATGCGTTCGATGTACTTGTCAATTTCAGCAGACTGAACAATCTGTGAGTTTACGTACTTCTTCTTGATGTCCTGATAGATCTTGAGTGCCTCGTCGTTCTTGTTCTGGCTCTCAAGCAGCTGTGCAGCCTGGATGAGGAATGTAGGTGAGAGGCTGTTGTTTGCGTCGTCGGCAGTCTTGCTGTCAGCCATGTCGGCAGCCTTCTTCAGTGCTGAGATAGCCTTGTCTACATTGCCGGTGTTGGCATAAGCGTTGCCGAGAGCAGCCATAGCAGCAGGGCTGATCATAGCGTCGCTCTGAGTAGAGAACTTCTCGAGTGATGCAACAGCCTCGTTCCACTTGCCAAGGTTGGCGTAGCAGAGACCTGCATAGAGGTTAGCGAGGTTGGCAGCGTCAGTGCCGCTGTAGTCGCTTGCTATCTTGACGAATCCAGCATAGCTTGCACCGTCACCGTTGAGAGCTTTGTCAAACTGCTCCTGATTGAAGTACTGCTGACCCTTTGCCAATGCTGTGCTTGCCTTGTCCTCACGCGGACCAGCAACATAAGCGTTGTACATAATTACACCAGCTATGATAACGATGATAGCTGCTACTGCGATGAGAATCTGCTTCTTGAACTTTACGAAAATTGCTTCAGATTTACTGGGGGTCTCTACGTGTGAGTTAGCCCCAAAGTCGATTTTGTTTGCCATTTATTGTTTTTTTTTAGATTTCTGTATTAATGCATAGCTGTGCAACGATGTCCAAACATGCTTATTTATTAGTATTTTTTTATGTTGGATAGTAGGCACAAATGCGTCGCAAAATTACTCAATTTATCCCGAATATTGAAATTTATTGTCCCTTTTTTTCTTTTTTCAATAATAAATGGGGTAACTTTGCACAGTAATAGTATAAGTGCATGATATTAAATAAAATTTCCATACTCAATTTCAAGAACATTCGTGAGGCGACACTCGATTTGTCGCCTAAGATGAACTGCTTTCTCGGACACAACGGCGAGGGAAAGACCAACTTTCTCGATGCCGTTTATTATCTGTCGTTCTGTCGCAGTTCGTCCAATCCTGTCGATTCGCAGATTATCACGCATGGCGAGGACTTCTTTGTTCTTGACGGACGGTATGAGAATGAGTCGGGCGACCCTGTTGATATCTATTGCGGCATGAAGCGCGGCACCAAGAAACACTTCAAGCGCGACAAGAAAGAGTATAAGCGTCTGTCGATGCACTTGGGACTTATACCATTGATATTTGTTTCGCCCGACGACACCACGCTTATTTCGGGCGGAAGTGAGGAGCGTCGCCGACTTATGGACGTTGTTATATCGCAGTATGACAATACCTATATCGAAGCCTTGAACAGTTATAACAAGGCTCTGCAGCAGCGCAATGCCTTGCTCAAGATGGAAGATGAGCCTGACGCTTCGTTGCTTGATATCTGGGAGATGGAGATGGCGCGCCATGGCGAGGCTATATTCCATGCACGTGAGAATTTCGTAGAGCGTATGATTCCTGTGTTTCAGGAGATATACAGTCACATTTCGGACGGACGCGAGCAGGTGTCGTTGCGATATGTGTCGCATGCGCAGCGTGGTCCGTTGCTCGATGTCATTCAGCGCGACCGCTTCAAGGATCGTGCCGTTGGCTATTCGCTGCATGGTGTTCATCGCGACGACCTTGAGATGTTGCTCGGCGACTACCAGATGCGACGTGAAGGTTCGCAGGGTCAGAACAAGACTTACGTCATTGCGTTGAAGCTCGCACAGTTCGACTTTCTGCGTCGCACGTCTTCGCTTACCACGCCACTGTTGCTTCTCGACGATATTTTCGACAAACTTGATGCCCATAGGGTAGAGCAGATTGTCAAGCTCGTATCGGGCGACGGCTTCGGCCAGATATTCATAACTGATACTAATCGTGACCATCTCGACCGCATTCTGCAGAGTGTAGGCTACGACTACAAATTGTTTGATGTAGAGGGTGGAGAGATCAAACCACACACGCTATAAGATAAAGACAATGTTCAGACGTGATGTTCAATCTATCAGCGACTTGCTGAATATGTATTTGCGCCGCGAGGGACTCGAAACTCCCTTGCTGCAGAAGCGTGCTGTGGATGCTTGGGACACGCTTATGGGACCTTCTATTGCCCGCTATACGGGCGAGAAGTTCATCAAGAATCAGACTCTTTTTGTCAAGATTCTCAATCCTGCGCTTCGTCAGGACCTCACCATGATGCGATCACGTATTGTGAAGCGTATTAATGAGACAGTGGGGAGTCAGGTGATTGTTGATGTTAGGATATATTGATTGCCGGTATATAAATAAAGTAGGAGGCTATGGCATCCCCGCCATAGCCTCCTACTATTATATAACACCATTAATCATTTTCTTTCCTTTCTTCACGACAACGCCCTTATAGTTCTTGCCTACAGGCATACCGTTCAGATCGTATGTCTTGTTGTCTGAGTTGTCGGTATTCTCAAATGTTTTAACCGACTCAATACCAGTTGTTATGTTCTTGGCATCAATCAACCATTGCGGTGTACTTCCCAGTCGACGTGAGAGCTGTGCTTCATAAAGCGAACCTGGCAATACTTCCTTACCCTGGTTTTCATTAAGCTTCATCTCGTCTTCCTTGAAATTAACGTTCTTGCCGTGAAATCCTACGAATGTTGGAGGAAGAGTCTTGTACCATCCTGTACTTTCATTGTATATCCACCAGTTGAACGGAACTGGGTCGTTAGGATTTGTGGCAAGGCAGTTGAAGTTCCACATTGTCAAGTCGTCCATATGATTGGGCAATTCCTTTTTGTCACCACCCATACGGAACTGCATAAATCCACCGCAGCACTGGTCGAAGAGTGAAGCACGTGGCTGGGTAGCGTGACTCTCAAAGCATGAGTCGTCGCCCCAATGACACTGCCATATCACGTTGCCTATGCTCTGCTTTGAGATGCCGCAAGCATGATACTGTCCGAGATTCTCCTTGTACTCGGTAAAATTCTTGTCGTCATTCAGATAGCCGTTGCTATGATCCCAAACCTTGCCAATAAATCCGCGGGCAGAATATTGCATGCGTACCGATGAGTGTCCACGGTTGCCGCTTATCTCAGAGTCGAGGAATAAGCAGTTGGCACATTCTGAGAATGTCATACATTCGCTGATGCTGACGTAGTCTACTCGGCGCACCCATGAGTTAACCTGTCGCATAAAGTCGAGCGGCTTGTATGCTCCGTCGTCTTGCCAACCTGCGTGGTGATGGAAATTATTCTTGGCTTTTCCTTTGAATGTCAGGTCTTCTACACCTACCTCTTCATAGTGTGCGTATGTCTTTATGTCCCATCCGTAGGCAGGATTTACAGCGTGCATGATAGGCTCTTCAAAGATGACTCGCTTTCCGTCGATAGCCTTTATCTGATGGCGGTCTACCACATGCACACCTTTATTAATAAGTGTAGTCATTGAACTTTGAAGTTTGTAGGGCTTAAGTTCCTCCTCAATGACTTTCTTATCATTGTTTAGTAGGGTTAGTTTCACCCAATCGCCAACCTTAAGTTGTGAAACATCATCTACCTCAATTGACATATCGCCCTTCTTTGCAGAACCTGTCACTTTAGCAAGCTGTAAGTTGTCTTTGCCTCCATTATGACGGATTGAAATCATTTTAGGCGAACTGTACATAACCTTTGGGTCGGTAGGTAGCATAGGGTCTTCCATTGTGAGGAAGGTTTTGTCGCGTCCGGCACCCTTGATGATAACGTGTCCCATCACAAGGTTTAGGGTGTTTGATGTCACCTTGCCTGTTTCTGCGTTTGTTGTATTGTCGTCTTTAGAGTGCAGAATATACTCACCCTCGGGGAAATAGATAATGGCTTTAGCATTAGGCTTGCCTCTGCCTATTTTATTAATAATATCCTCCAATGCTTTACGGTCAGATTTTCCGTCGTCAGGTATAGCGCCATAGTCGCATACATTATATACTTTATAGCCAAGTTTCTTGGCAAGTACATTCACGTCTCTTTCGTCAACAGGCAGTTCGGTGCCGTGATGATAGCCGGCATACGAGAAGTCAAGCAGAACATTGTCGTCTGCATTGTTCACAAACTTCTGCCATGCCGGTGTGGTGGTTTGGGCATGAAGCGAAGTTGTGGCGGACAAAGCCGCAAATAGAATGGTAAATAGTTTTTTCATAAGTAAAAAAGAAGCCCCACCCCCTGACCCCTCCCCCGCAGGGAGGGGAGTGAAATGTTTTGCCACTTGTGACAACAATTTATCATTTACAATCATATCTTAATAAATTCAAGTCACAAAAACAACTGTGAGCAAACGACACACATCACTCCCCTCCCTGCGGGGGAGGGGTCAGGGGGTGGGGCTTTGGGTTTTATTTGTTTATTATCTTCTGTTCAATGCCTCCAAGAAGTAGTAGTCGGCATAGTTCAGTGGAACGTCGATTTCGGCACCGTGAGGAATACTACCTACAGAGTGCATCAGCAACCAGCATCCGTTCTTGCCAAGCTCAGCGAGGTAAGCCGGTGAAGAGAGCGAAGTCATTATGCGGTCGGCGAGGCTGTGGTAGCCGTTCTCGGGCAGATACTTGTCCATCTCGTACAGAGCTGAAGCGATGCAGGCAGCTGTAGAAACGTCGCGCGGCTCGTTGGGGATGTTAGGAGCGTTGAGATCCCAGTAAGGAACGAGGTCGTTCGGCATGTTCGGGTGGCGCAACATCATGTTGAGGGTGCGTACAGCCTGGTCAAGATACTTCTGGTTCTTGGTGTAGCGGTAGCAAACTGTGAAGCCGTAGATAGCCCAAGCCTGGCCGCGTGCCCATACACTCTCGTGAGCGTAGCCCTGAGCAGTGTGCTTGTGCAGAACCTCACCGGTGTTGGGGTTGTAGTCGATTACGTGGTAGCAGCTGCCGTCCTCGCGGAAGTGGTTCTTCAGAGTAGCGTCAGCGTGGCTTGTTGCCACCTTCCAGTATGTAGAGTCGCCGCTAAGCTTTGTAGCCTCAAACAGAAGTTCAAGGTTCATCATGTTGTCGATGATAACCGGACAAGTCCATCCGCGCTTCGACTGCCATCCGCGGTCAACGTTCCATGACTGGATAACGCCTGCTCCCTTGCGGAAACGTGTGCTGAGCGACTTGGCTGTCTGAACGATTACCTTCTTGTAAGCCTTTGAAGGATTGATGCGGTAGCCGTTGAGGTAGCTGCTGCCAATCATGAAGCCAACGTCGTGGTGCCATGTGAGGTACTGTATAGAGTCGAGGTTCTCAGTGAATCGCTTAGCCTGGTCTGCCCACTGCTTGTCGCCTGTGAGCTTGTACATTTCCCAGAGGTCGCCAGCGAAGAAGCCTGAGCACCAGTCGTCGATAGGAACACAAACCAGACGGCCCAACTTGTCGATAGTACGTGGGTTGTTCACCTTGCCCTTGCGACCTACCTGGTCGAGCATGAGAGTGTACTGACGAGTAGCGAAGTTAACGTCGTCGCTTGCTATCTTGTCCATGCGCTGCTTCATTTTCTCGCAGCCAGTCTTGCAGCACAATGTCTTGCCACACTCTGTCTTCTCCTTGCAGCATTCTTTCTTAGCTGTTGTCTGTGCAGACATCGGAAGGAAAGTAGCTGCCATGAATAAGGCAGCAATTGTCTTGTTAATGTTATTCATTTGTTTTGTTATTAGTTTTTTATTTCTTTATTACTATTTATTTCTCCAGCTCTACATTGAAGCTCAATCCGTCGGTGCATACAAACTCGATAGTTGTCGACTTCTTGGTCTGTTCTACGAGTTTGATGGCTTCGTTGCCAGTGAAGTTCCACTTACCGCGCAGTGTCACGCGAACGGGAATCTCCTGGCTTGCGTTGCTGCGCCATTTGCGGCTGTATACGCTACGCTCCACACGTTTGCCGTCCTTGTATATGTCGTCGTTTGGTCCGCGATAGAGCGCCAGGTCGGGCTGTGTCACGGTGAGCAGCATCTTCTTGGAGTTTATCATGCGTACCATTGCCAGACATGTGGTGTCTGCCTTGAGTAGCGGACCGCCAGGCAGTACGTCCTTCGGAGTCTCGAACAGTACATACGATACGGTGTGGGTAGCGTCAGAGCTTACGATGTGAGCCTCGTTGTCGGCGCGCAGTACCTTGTAGGTAGGAGCGGCAGCGAAGGCGTCAATCTTCTCGCGTGTGGTCTGTGGAATTACAGCATACTCGTACGAAGCGTTCTTCGGAGCCTTACCGTGGTCGAAGTAGAGCGATGCCCACTGTCCCTCGGTCTGCTTGTCGGTGTTCTGCATGCGCGACTCCTGCTTTACAAGTCCGGTGAACTTCACAGGCTGCGGAGTGTAGTATCCCGTTCCGGCGTGGTCGAGCCACGACTTGCCGTTGCCTGCTGTGTAGTTCTTCCAGTAGTTTTGGGCCTTGGCGTCGGTAGCAGCCATCTGGAATACCGTTGTCTCAGTGTTGTGCTTAGAGTCGGTATTCTCAATGCCAGTGCCGAGACAAACAATCACGTTGTCGAAGAAGTGGAACGACTTGCGTGCTCTGTGCGAGCCGTCGTACTTGTCATGCTCGTGCAGCTTCATTCCAAAGTTGCCGTTTACGCCACGCTGTGAGAGTCCGCCAGCGAAGGCTTCGTCCGACATCAGCATCTCTTCTACACCTGAGAATGTGTCCACGTTGCGCACCTGAGCCTTCAGGTCAGCCCAAGGCAGATGGATTGATGTAGTACCCGGTATGCGGTTCCAGTCAAATCCCAGCTGCTGCCATCCGCTTGTCTTCGGTGTGACGTCGGTTCCTGCGGGTGCAGTCAGTATCTGCAAGCTTCCGAAACCGAGGTAGCGACCGTAGAGGTTCTCGCCGATGTAGTGCTCGGCATCCCACAGATAGCGGCTGTGTCCGCGTACCACTGCCGACCAGTTGTTGCGTCTCTGTACCGATACACAAGCATAGCCCAGTGCCATATTGCCTTGCGGATCGTCCTCAGGAGTGCTACCCATTGTAACAATCTTCTGCTTGATTTTCTTGTCAAGTACAGTCTTTACGTTGGTTGCGAGTCGTAGATAGGCGTTACCCATTTCGCGGTCGAACTGCTGCTTGCCGTCGGGTGTGCCTGAGAGCGCCATGTAGCCATAGTGTATCGGCATGAGCTTGCCCTTGCCGTCGGGATGTCTGCCCGACATTGAGAGCGGGAACTCCAGCTTGTTGCAGTAGAAACGCATAGCCAGAAGCGAGTTCTTTACAGTCTGATGAGCCAGTTCGCCTACAGCAAAATCGGTTCCGCTGAACAGGTATATCATCTGTGTTGCTCCGCTCAGTCCTCCGATAGCATATGCAGGATAGTTATTGCAGTGATGATAAGCCGAACCGTCAATCTTGAACGAGTCGTTCAATCCTTGTGCCGGACGGCAACCCCAGTCGAGCCAACGGCTGCAAGAGCGCAGATAGCGCAGCTTTTCGGGCGAATCGTCCATGAGCAATATGCTTGCCATGCAACCCTGTGCGGCGGTGTTGAATGTGTCCATGTCCATACCGTTTTCTACTGGTTTGGTGTACAGCTCGTTGGTCTGCGAGTACCATATCATGGTGTTCACAGCCTCTTCAAGCTTACCTTCCTCGCGCAGCACCTCCTTCATAAGGAAGTAGGCTGAATACATGTTGCGCAGCGAGTAGCCGTAGTGGTGAACATTGCCCCAGCAGCTGCCCCAGCATACACCCTGGTCGGTGATGTTGTCGTACATGAGGAGGAACATCTTCTTCAGTTCTGCCTTGTCGGCAGCTTCTGTAGCGTTGTTCCAGGCGAAGGCAATCTTCTGCATGAGGTTGAAATACTCAAGCATTTCAAATCCGGTGCGGGTCAATATGTTCTTGTCCCACGGCTTGATGATGCGCTCGTAAGCCTCGGCGTGGCGTACATACCATATAGGTGTACCGGTGATGTTGCCGTTCTTGCGGTTGATGTTGTACTTGGCAAACTTCGAGCGAATCTCGTCCATATGCTTCGGATAGAGCTTGGCAGGAGTATAAATCAGTTCGCGGAAGCGCTGCTCGATAACCTTTATCTGTTCGCGGTTCTGCTGAGTGAGTTCGGTCAGAGGAATGTCGGGCTGTGTGTTGTAGTTCTTCAGTACTACCAGCCAGTGGGTTTTGGTCTTCTTGTTGACAAACGGAATCTGCATATCGGCAGTCTGCTGACGCGGGTCTACCTTGATGGCAGTGATGAGATGGTCGAAGTAGAGCTTACCCTTAACATCGGGAGCATCGATACGTATCTCGTTCATGCCCACTTCGGGAGTACCCTCCATGTCGCGCTCGTAGCAAACCCATATACCGCGCCAACCACGGAAGTTGATGTTGACAGGGAAAGAGGTGCACTGCTTGCCGTTCTTCAGGAAGTTGAAACGGATTTGTTTGTCCTTTTGAGGTTGTTCGTTGTACACCCACACGATGAAAGCCGACAGATAGTTGTCGACACCGCTCTTGTCGAGCGGCTCAAACTGCAAGTCCTTCTTTATCGACAGCGAGGCACCCGGTTGGAATGTCCACTGCAATGAAGTCTTGCCGTTTCTCCAATGCGCGTCACTCAGTTCAACGGCCGACTTGCTGGTCTTGACATACGAGAGTTCCTGCTTGTTCTCAAACGAGAACATACGAGGGTCGTCGTACATCTGAGCTTGTGCTGTTGCACAAACGCCGCTTAAGCCGATGACGGTGGCGAGTATGTTGTTTTTTAGGTTCATTTTAATATCGGATTTCGTTTCTTTTATGAGCTTAAGGAGTTAAAAGGAGGGTGTGATTGACACACCCTCTCTTTATATTACTCAACAACCTTGATGGTCAACTCCTTCATCATTCTTGAATCGTGCTTGTAGTTGACTCTTGTTGCGATGAATGTTGCCTTGTATTCGCCCACCTTATTATATGTATGGGTATATGATTCAACATTCTGTGTTATGTTCTTGATGACTGTGCCCTGATCGGGATCGCAGTAGGTAGTGATCAGACCGTCAGATACGAGCCAACCGTTCTTGTTGCCTGTCTTACCGCCACCACCAGCGATGTAGAAGCCACCGTTCTGTGCATTTACCAAGTTCCAGATGCCGGCTGTGTTGTTGGTCATTGTGCCGTACTCGCGGTTGGTCTTCATGCCAGCCTGGCTCTTGAGGTGATGATTGCACATCATATTGACAGCAGTAAATCCGTACTGGCTCGGCATGAACTTCGACACGATACCATCCTTGCGTACGTTCTCGATGTACATCTCAGAGAAGTTGTAGCGTGGCATAGAGTTCTTGGTGTCGTCAATAGCCTGGTAGTGTATAGCCAGTGTCATAGGCTTGCCAAGATACTTTGTTACGTCGACAGTGTATTCCTTCTGAATGCTTGGCTTGTCAGGAAGTTCGCTCTTTGCAACGAGCTCGTTCCATGCAAACTGCTCAACGAGTACAGAGTCCTTCTTGAAGTCGTTCTTTGCGAGGCCTTCGAACTGGTCGCTTACGAACATCTCAAGAGTGTTTTCGTATACCTTGCCGTACTGTGTGCCAATCTTGAAGTGCAGAGTTGCTGACTCGATATCCTCAGGAGCTACTTCAGTGCGCTGACGATGTGCGTATACTGCACCTGGCTCGCCGCTGTAGAACATAATGTTGTCGGGGTCGCCTGAGAAGTTGAACACTACTGGTGTGCCAGCCTTTACTGTTACGACGTCGCCCTGCATTGACACGCCGTCCTGTTCAACGCGGATGCCCATCTTGACGTCTTCTGTCAACTCGTTGTCGCAACTTGTTATCATTGCGGCACCGAGCAGGAAGAATATATAATATTTAATTTTCTTCATTTTTCTGTTTTTTTACTGGTTTCTAATTTCAAGTAACTGATACTTTACCATCCTGGATTGTTCTCCTTGATGAGCTTGTTTACAGACAGCTCCAGGGCAGGGATTGGGAAGTAGTTGTATGCTTCAGATATGTTGAAGTATGTGTGTACGTTGTTAGGACCGAGGTTCCAGTTCTCGCCCGACTGTGCACGCTGTACAAGAGCGTTCATGTTCTGTACATACTCACCCCAGCGAATCAGGTCGAAGCGGCGTGTCATCTCGAAGCAAAGCTCCATAGCGCGCTCGTCCTTGACAGCCTGACGGAATTCTTCAGTGTCCTTGTCCTTCTTGATAAGAGCGATGCCAGCACGTCTGCGTACCTCGTTAATACACTTGTAAGCCTCGTCGGTTGGCTTGTCGTGTGTCTCGTTCTCACACTCGGCAATCATAAGCAGAACGTCAGAGTAGCGAAGAATCGGGAAGTTGATAGCTGTGAGGTTCTTGTTCTTCTTGTCGGCCTCATACTCGCGGCGCCACTTGCCACAGTTGCGGTCGTAGAACTTAGAAGCTGTCTTCTTCTCACGGTCGCCGATAGTAGCACCCGGCTCTGTCTCGCCATACTGGTATGACTGGTTCCAGTACTGCTTCTTAACCTCTTCCAATTTGCCAACCTCAAACTCACGGCCGTCTACAGCACCACCCTTTTCCGATTGTGTGTACTTGAACGGAGCGATTGACCAGTTCATACGGTTGATGTCGTTGTTCTCAGTATAGAGTTCATAGAGTTTCGGTGTGCTCCAGAAGAAGGCGTAGCCGAAGCCCGGGTCTTTCTTGCCTACAAGTGCAGTCTTGCTTGAGAGGTCTGGACCCTGAATACCGATGATGTTACCGATACGGCCCTCAGTTACCATTGTACCCTTGCCGTCGCCTGCGAACTCAGCCTCCCAGATGCTCTCTGGGGCTGTAGAGTTGTAGCGGTCGGCACACTGGTCGATGAAGTAGTCCCAGTATTTAGGAGCGAGCTTGTGGCCGCCCTGTTCCTTCACCATCTTGGCAAACTTGCCAGCCTGAGTGAAGTACTCCTTTGTCTCAGCCTTGTTCTCAGCCACCTTCATGCGGTGCCACTCACCGGCGCGGAACATATATACACGTGCCAGGATGCCCCATGCTGCCGACTTTGAAACGCGTCCCGGCTCATAGCCCAGTGACGATGCTTCAGGAAGGTCGGTAGCGCTCTCTTCCATTTCCTTGCAGATGAAGTCGTAGATAGTGGCTCTCGGTGTCACTGCACGCTGCAGGTTCTTCACGTCAAGCACAGGCTCTGTGTAGAAAGGAACGTCGCCCCAGCACTCTACGAGGTTGAAGTAGTAGAAGGCGCGAAGGAAGCGTGCCTCGGCTGTATAGCGCTTGAGGTTGGCTGCGTTCATGCCCTGGATATCGTTAATCTGGTCAAGCAGGATGTTGGCGCGGTTTACACCAGCATAGAGTGTATACCAGAACGAAGCTACGTATGAGTCGCTCGATGTAGCGTTGTTGCAAATCAAGCCACCGTTCATCGGAGCACGGTTAGCACCACCGTAGTGTTCCAGGTCGTCACCGCCTACGAGGTAGTAGTAGTTGCCACCGTAGTACGACTGCTGTGTGAGGATGGCGTAGATGCCGGTCAGAAACGAAGCAGCCTCGGTTTCTGTCTTGAGATAGGTGTCCGACGTAGCGCTTGTCGGTTCCTTGTCAAGGAAGTCGCAGCTGCCCAGTGAGAGCAGCGCTGCGAGCAATATGATTGTTGTTTTAATTGATTTCATATATATAATATGTGTTTAATAGTAATGCATTTTAACTTCTTAGAAACCGAGGCTTACACCGAAGCTGAACTGACGGGCGCGTGGATAAGCCGAGAAGTCGAGTCCCGGAGTAAGGGCGCTGTTGCGGATAGATACTTCAGGATCGTAGCCGCTGTAGTTGCTGATAGTCCAGAGGTTCTGAGCTGCGAAGTATACGCGCAGGTTGTCGATGCGGAAGCGTGTGAGCAACTTCTTCGGTACTGTATAGCCCAATGTGAGGGTCTTCAGACGAAGGAATGAGCCATCCTCGATAACGCGGCTTGAGAACACGCGGTTTGAGCTTGATGTTGTGGCACGAGGAATGTCGCTATACGGGTTGTCCTCTGTCCAACGGTCGGCGTACGATGCAAACTGGTTGAGCTCGCGGGCCTTGTTCCAGCTTGACTCGAAGAAGAGACGGTTGGCGTTGAGCACGTCGTTGCCGTACGACCACTGGAAGAAGATGCTGAGGTCGAAGTCACCGTATGTGAAGTTGTTGGTGAAACCGCCTGTGTGTACTGGCAGACCATTACCGATGATGGTGCGGTCGTTGTCGTCGATGATACCGTCGTCGTTGAGGTCGCGGTATTTAGGCATACCCGGCTGGGTGTTGTTCTCGCTTGTGTAGTGAGCTACTGTAGGCTTCAATGTGTATGTGTCGCCCGACTTGTCGAAGTCCTCATACTTGTATGTGCCCTCGTAGATGAATCCGTACATAGAGCCCATTGACTGGCCCACCTTAGCGATGTAGCTCTGCTGGGTGTTGAAGTTCTGGTCGAACGATGCTGCTGTAGTCAGAGTGGTCTGACCCTCGGTCAGTGCCAACACCTTATTCTTGTTGAATGCGATGTTGAAGTTGGTCTCCCAAGTGAACTTCTTGTTCTTGATGTTAACGGTATTGAGAGTGAACTCGATACCCTCGTTGCGTACCTTACCGATGTTCTTCATAGCGCTTACGTAGCCAGAAGAAAGCGGCATGTTGGCGTTGAGCAGAAGGTCGCGTGTGGTCTTGCTATAGAGGTCGAGTGTTACGCCGATGCGGTCGTTGAGGAATCCGAGGTCGAAACCGAGGTTCCACTGTTCGGTAGTCTCCCACTTGAGGTCGTGGTTGCGCAGAGTAGAAGGTACTGTACCTACGTTGTTCACGTTGCTGCCCTCAGGGAATACACCGCTCGGAGTAGCGCCGAGGTAAACCTGACCGTTCCACTGCTTAACTACCTTGTAGAGTCCGTATGAGTCGTACTCGCCTACACGGTTGTTACCGGTGAGACCCCACGACAGACGAATTTTTGCATTGTTCACATATTTATTATATGGCTTCATGAAGCCTTCCTCAGCCACGTTCCAAGCCAATGAGCCTGAAGGGAAGTAGCCGAAGCGGTTGCCCTTGCTGAACTTAGACGAACCGTCGGCACGCATTGTGAATGTAGCGTAGTAGCACGACTTGTAGTTGTAGTTGAAGCGTCCGAAGTAAGACATCATCGACCATGAACTCTTCAGTGAAGAAGCGTCGGTAGGAGTACCCTGGTCCATACCCGACATGCCGAGGCTTTCGTTAGGGATGTTGATGGTCTTGTACGAATAGTAGTCGTAGTCAGAGTTCTGCAATGAGAAACCGAGCAATGTGTTGAAGAAGTGCTTCTTCTTGATGTTGGTCTGATAGGTAAGGGTGTTCTCGTTGAGCCATGTAGAGCGCGAAGAGCGTGTGACGCGAGCATTCACCTTATCATTCGAAAGCGGTCCACCGTAGCGGCTCTTCGAGTTGTTGAAGTTGTCGTTGTTGTAGCCAGTATCGGTATAACCGCCCGAAACCTTCAGCTTCATACCCTTCATAATCTCATACTCCAAGAAACCGTTGAACTGTACGTATGTGTTCAGAGTATGGTTATAAGCGTTGTTGAGGTCCATGTATGGGTTGAAACGGTAGTCGGTAGATGTGCTTACCGATTCGTCGACACCATTGTTAAGAAGGTATGACAACGGAGTGCTGGGCTGCGTTACCGGACGGTAGCCCCATACGCTGTAGAACAAGTTGTTCATACCCGAGCTGGCGTTCTGCGAAGGCGAAGCACCCTCCTGGTTTGTACGAGAGTAGTTCACGTTGAGGTTGATGCGCAGCTTGTTCTTCTTGATGTTGGTGCCCATACGACCCTGAACGCGGTTGTAGTTTGAGTTGATTACAACACCATCCTGGTCGAAGTAAGACAATGAAGCGTTGTAGCGAATGTCCTGGCTACCACCAGTGAGGCTCACGTTGTGGCTCTGGATAGGAGCCGAGTGGAAAATCATGTCCTGCCAGTTGTACTGGGCGATGTTGCGATAGTCGTCGAGTGTCCACTGCTTGCCCTCATATTCCATAAGATATGTGTTAGCAACAGCGTCGGGATACATTTCGTTCTGGAGCTTAACGAATTCGTAAGCGTCCATCATTTCCATCTTCTTTGATACAGTCTGCCAGCCGTAGCTGCCGTCGTATGTGACCTTAGCCTTACCGGTCTGTCCGCTCTTTGTGGTGATGATGACAACACCGTTGGCACCACGTGCACCGTAGATAGCCGATGCCGAAGCATCCTTAAGAATGTTGAGCGACTTGATGTCGTTAGGGTTGATGCTGGCTGCTACCGAAGCATTCTCAACTGGGAAACCGTCGATAACATAGAGAGGGGTGTTGGCTTGTGTCAGTGAGTTGTTACCACGGATGGTGATGTTCATCTGTCCACCCGGCATACCCTCGCCTGAAGATACGTTAACACCGGCAATACGTCCACCAAGAGTCTGGTCGATTGATGACACCGGAGTGTTGGTGAGCTGGCTTACGTCAGCCTTGGCAACAGAACCTGTGAGGTCGCGCTGGCGAACCGGCTGATAGCCCACAACTACGATTTCACCAAGAGTCTTCTTGTCTTCTTCCAGTACGATCTGCATTATCTTACCTGGTGTAGCCTTCTCTTCTTTGGTGTTATATCCGAGGAAAGAGAACTGCAGCACAGTGCCGCGCTTCACGTTGATGGTGAATGCACCGTCGATGTCGGTAACGGCTCCAACATTGTTGTTGCCCTTCACCTTGATGCTAACTCCCGGCATTGTTTCGCCGGTATCGTCCTTGACAATTCCCGACACCTTTTCCTGCGCCATTGCAGTGAGCGATGTAGCGAAAATCATCATAAGCAAGAATACCAGAGTCTTGATTGTTTGGATTTTTACTCTAATTTTCATTTCTTGAAGGTTTAAAGATTATATTAATTGTTGTTTGTTTCGGGTTTTCGTTTGCAAATTTATTATAATAATGTCGCGTGTGGGTTTAGTATAATACATATAAGTTCTTTTTGGGTACAACAAATTGTTTTGCTTTGTTTTTAGTATTATTTTGTATGCTCATTGTACAAAATTGAACTCTGTGTTCCGTTGCTTTTTCTGTTTTTTTTACTTTTAGGTTTTAGGTAAGTTAGCGTTGGATATGTATGTGCTCAAGTTGCAGCATTTGGATATTGCTTTTCTTGGCTTTATCGTAATGCAAATATACAAAATGTTATAGAAGAAGCAAAAAATCTGGGCATATATTTTTAATCAATCTTCATTTTAAGAACTGCCTATTGTGTAGCCATGTGTATGAATCTGTAGGTAGAAATATTGCGAATGGTGGTGCGAAAGCAGTGTGACACAACTCTTCTTATATATCATAATTGAGTGTGTTCGTTCCTTACAATACAATATTTGTATTTTTTGTCGCTCAATACTATGAGTTGAACGCACGAGAAATTTCTTGGTGTGAAATTCTTGAGTTTTGAGCGTTTTTACTTATTCATTTGATATACAGTGGTTTGTGTAGGTTGTAAGCCAATGCATATAGTGATAGTGAGCCTGCGATGTTTCTATTTTGTTGTAAATGTAGCCCTTTTGCACTCCAACGGGAGTCCTTTTGCACAGCAAATGTAGTCCATTAGCAAAGCAACGGGACTACATTTGCTGTGCAAAAGGACTACATTTAAGGTCTGACCTTGTTTAATGAGCATAAAAAAAGCAGTAAAACAGTGTTGCAAATCTCTAGAATGAGATTTTGATTTGTAACACTTTTTTACTGCTTGTCTTATATTTGCGTCGGAATTTCAAGTTTCAGTCCGACGCACGTTTTTATTCCGTTTTTTCCGGTTGTTGGTTGTCGGCATTGCGATAGGCCGACGGCTGAATCTTATATGTGTCCTTGAAGCACTTGCAGAAGTAGCGTGGCGACGAGAATCCGTTGGCGTAGCTTACTTCGGCAATGCTCAGGTCGTGACGTTCGCGCAGCATATCGGCAGCCTTGCGCAGTCGCAGATTGAGTATAAAACTCTTTGGTGTCTCGCCCGTAAGGTTCTTCCACTTATTGAAGAAGGCGGTGCGTGACATGCCTATTTCCCTTGCGAATGTATCTACGCTAAACTCCGAGTCGGAGTAGTAGCGGTCGATGATGGCCATGGCACGGTCGAGCAGGTCCTTATCCATCGGATTGGTGGCGAGCATGTCAGCCTCGTGGTGCGGATGCTGGCTGAACTTGCGCTGCAGCAGACGGCGCATGTTGATTAGGTTGTTGCATCGCGACACGAGCACGTCGTTGTTGAACGGCTTTGTAACGTAGTCGTCTGCACCTGTCTTCAAGCCCTCCAGCTTCTTCTCTACAGCCGTGCGCGCTGTCAGCAGCACCACTGGTATATGACAAGTGCTGAAGTCGTGCTTTATGGTCTTGCACAGTTCCAGTCCGTCGATGTTAGGCATCATCACGTCGGTGAGTATGATGTCGGGCATTTCGTCGCCAATCATCTCCAGTGCTTCGGCACCGTCTACAGCCGTACGTGTACGGTATAGTGGGGCAAAGAGTGTTGAGAGCAGCTGTCGGATGTCGTCATTGTCCTCAACGATGAGTATTATAGGACGCTCGTCGTGGCCCTCAGGGGCGTTGTTTGTATTGTCTCCGGCTGTGTCATGGCCCGTTGCAGCGTGGTCGGTGGCAGGTGTCAGTTGCTTGATGCTGTCGGTGCGCATCGGTTCGTCGGTAGTCTCTTCGGGTGCGAAGGCATCGCGCTGGGTTGGCAGTGTTATGGTGAACTTGGTGCCCTTGCCCTGCTCCGATGTCACCTCGATAGTGCCATGGTGCATGTCGACAATGCCCTTTGTGAGGTTGAGTCCGATGCCCGTGCCAATGTCGGCTACAGTTTCTATGTTGCGGGCCTGATAGAATCGGCTGAACAGATGCGGCAGATCCTCCTTGGCAATGCCCGTGCCCGTGTCGCTCACTGTTATAATGGCATGAGTGTCGTCGGCATGGGCAGCAATGGTCACCATTCCGCCCTGCGGTGTGTGCTTGATGGCGTTCGACACGAGATTGCTCACCACCTTCTGCATCTGTTTCGGGTCGAACCACATAAGCATCTGGTCGGGCACTTCAATTTGCAGCGTGATGTCCTTGCCCAATGTATACTCGGTGTAGAGTGTGGCAGTGTTGCGCAGCAGAGCCGACATGTCGGCGTGGCGTGCGTGTATGTGGGTGTGACCCTGCTCCTGCTTACGGAAGTCGAGCAATTCGGAGATGAGGCTGCGCAGCTGGTTGCAGTTGCGGTATATGCCCGTCAGCTTGTTACGTGTGTCGCCCGTGCACTTCATTTCCTTTATCAGCGAGTCAGCCAGGCTGATTATCACCGTGAGCGGAGTGCGTATCTCGTGCGACACGTTAAAGAAGAAGCGCAGTTTCGACTGGTTCTGCTCCTCAATGTCTCGTACGCGCTGTTTCTCAAATTTGAGCGATTCGGCGAGGCGTATGCGGTCGCGGTATTCGAGCGTGAGCCACCAAACGGCAGCACCGATACACATTATATATATAATATACGCCCACCATGACAGGTACCAAGGTGGCAGAATGCGTATCTTGAGGCTTGCTGTGGCTATGTCGCTGTCAGGACATCTCAGTTCGAGGGTGTATGTTCCTGATGGCAGACCGCTGAACGACAGTATCTTTTGGCGCGCAGGAATCCACTGGTTAGACAGTCCTTTGAGGCGGAACTCTACCGGACGGTCGTTAGCCTTGACGAAGTTGGTGGTGAAATATTCCACGCTGAACACCGTCTGGTCGTGATCCAGGGTCAGTTCTTTGGTGTATCGCAGGTCGTATTGGAGAATGTCAGTTCCGTCGTTGGGCTCAATCTCCTTGCCGTTGACGTACAGCTGGCTGAATCCTAAGCGGTATGGAGCCGTTGTCTTGTATAGGTCGCGCTCGTCGAACATCACCATGCCGTCGATGCCGCCAATGAGCACTTTGCCGTCGTGGGTCACGTACAGACCCTTCTCGTTGATTGATTCGAGCGGAATGCCTACGGCACAGTCGTAGTTGCGTATTTCGCGGTTGCGAGTGTTGAGCACAGCAAAGCCGTGGTTAGTGATGAGCAGCATGCTGTATTTGTCGAGCGACGACGGTGTGGCGGCATATACGCCGTCGCCCTTGAGTCCGTCGGCAGCACCGTACGATGTAAAGCGTCCTTTAGCCTCGTCGTACATATTGATGTTGCCACTTGCTGTCGACAGCCATACACGTCCCAGGCGGTCGTTGGTGATGTGGCATACGTAGTTGTTGCTGATTGTGGTGGTGTCGCCAGTCTTATGTACGAAGTGGGTGTGTCGGCCGGTGTGCAGGTCGTAGCGGTATACGCCGTTGCCGTCGGTGGCTATCCACAACTGGTTGTGGCGGTCGATGCACAGACTTGGAACTGCCAGCAGTCGCTCTTTGGGCAGAATGCGTGCGAATCGTGGTTTGCCGCCCTCGTCGGGATTGATTGAAGCCACGCCGTTCTGTGTGGCTACAATTATGCGTCCGTTGTATTCTATTATGTCGCGCACAATGTCATCTGGCAGCGACGTACGGTCGTTGCGTATGTGTCGGTAGTTGCTGACGCGTCCCGAAGCCAGGTCTACACGGTAGAGTCCGTCGAGGTGCGAGCCTACCCACATCGTGTTGCGTCGGCGGTCAAAGTGCAGTGCCTTGATGTTGGCTGTAGGAATACCGCCGAATCGGCTGAACTCTTGGGTCTTGCGGTCGTATATGTTCAGTCCGCCGCCCTCAGTGCTAATCCACAGGCGTCCGCTTGCGTCCTCGGTCATACATCCCACTACGGGGAAGCTGAGTGCGCCCTTCTGTCGGGTCGAGGCACGATAGCGTGTGAATATTTCGTATTCTGGGTTGACATAATTGACGCCGCCGAAGTAGGTGCCTATCCACAATGTGCCCTGCTGGTCACGTATGATGCTCCATATACTTGAGTTGGTGAGGCTGCCCACCTGGCCGTCGGCAGTGAACAGACGGTGCTGTCCGTTGGTGGGGTTGTATCGTATCAGTCCGTGGTAGGTGCCTATCCACATGTTGCCCTGCAGGTCTTCGCAGAATGTACGTACAAAGTTGCTTATAAGCCACGAGCCAGCCTTGACGTTTGTCGTCTTGCCGTTGGGTGCAATAGTCCACAATCCGTTGTACCAGCTGCCCACCCATATATTATGGCGCGAGTCCTCGTATATGGTCGTTATGTGTGCATCGTTGATGACATGTTTCTGTTTGCCGCCTTGCAGGAGGTACAATCCGCCGCTCACGGTGCCTATCCACAGTCGTTTGCGGCTGTCCATAGTCATCGTAGCCACTGTTTCGCAAGCCGGCAGGCGTGCGTATAGCTTCTTTGTCTTGCCTTTGTCGGTGGTGCGGTATACTATGTTCTTGTCCGACATGTACAGAGCGTCGCTGTAGCATATCGACATGTTGCCGCTGCGGTGTAGAGTGGTGAAGCGCTGGGTGTGCACGTCAAGGCTTGCCACGCCTTCCGAGCACGACAGATAAATGGTATGATTGCCGTCGCCAACTACCTGGCGCACGTTGTTGCAGAATAAAGAGTGTGGGTTGTTGGCATCGTAGCTATATACATGTATGGAGTTGCCGTCGTAGCAGTCGAGTCCCATACGTGTTGCCATCCATATCGTGCCTCCCTTGTCGGCAAACACGCTGTTTACCGATATTTGCGACAGTCCGTTGGCTGGTGTCAGGTGGTTGAAGTATATGTTTTGTGCGTGTGCCGTCAGACTGCACACTATACAAATAAGGAAGGTTAATATATGTCTCATAGTCAAAAGTCCCGTTGTAAAGGTTATTTTATGTAAAAGTCAGAAGTCAACTGTTGATACCATTCCGATCGGCTGCCGTCAGCTTCTTGCAGGCAATGTTCTTCGGCGCAGAACTCGTGCTGGCACGAGGCGTGGCGGAAAGCCACAAGGCAGCGTTTGGGCTGTTTGCGTTGTGTGGTGCGTATGTCGCATCGTCTCGACAGTGTCAGGTTGGCCATATAAGCTTCTGCGCTGAAGGCGCTGAGGCAGTCGCTTGGTATGACAGCGCTGAATTCGCCGTCGGCGCTCAGCAGCCGTGCCACTGTCTGAAACAGTTGGCGGTAGGGTAGGGTGTCGGTATGTCGTGCCACTGCTCGCTGCTGATTGGGGTTCTTTAGCGAGTCGGTGAAGAATGGAGGATTGCACACGATGGCATCGAATTGTCCGTGAGTTTCGGCGGTGAGTTTTTGTACGGGTGATTCTATAATGCCTATTCGGTCGGCAAAAGGCGTGCGGTTCACGTTGTCGCGTGCCTGCTGCACAGCGCCGTGGTCGATGTCTACGCCCGTGATGGCAGCATCAGCACATCGCTGTGCCATCATCAATGCTATCAGAGCAGTGCCGGTGCCTATGTCGAGTATACGCTGTCCGCCATTAGCCCATGCACCGAGTAGCACACCGTCGGTGCCAACCTTCATGGCACACCTGTCGTGCTGTATGTCAAATTGCTTGAATGTGAATCCTTTGCTGCTCATTGTTGGGTCAGAATATACACGTATTTCAGATGTTCAGCCTTTTTTGTATTGCCTTGCTCCATTGCTGAAACTTGCGTCGGCTTTGGGCTATGCCGTCACGTATTTCGTTTATTTCGTTAAACAGTTCGGCGGCAGCATTTTGCAGAGCATTGGGCTGTCGTTCGCTGCGGTCGGCCATTGTGTTCACGATAATGTTTATTCCCTTCGGCTTCAGTTCGATGTCTATGTCGGCACCAGTCATTACTGGGTCGCCGTCGTAGTGTATCACGCCAGGCTTGTCGCGGTGAATGTGCAGGTGTCGTGTGCGGAACGTCTTTATCTTCGAGTTCTTGTCGAGTGTCTTGCTGAACATCTCGATGCTTATCTGCGGAGCTTCGAACACGTCAAACGGTTCCATTATGATAACGTCCATCAGTCCGTCGCTCATCGATGCTTGTGGTGCTATGTATGCATTGTTGCCATACTGCGACGCATTGGCGCACGAGATAAGGAACGCCTTGTACTGAAGCGTACTGTTCTCGTCCTCGATGGTGTATGTCTCGGGCTTGTATTTCAGTCCCTCGCGCAGCACATTCTCTACATAAGTGATAGGTCCGCGCTTGCCCGCCTCGGCAAACTTCATGCTCACGAAGGCGTCAAATCCCATGCCACATGTGCAGAAGAAGTGATAGCCGTTGATGATACCGTAGTCGAGCTGGCGCACTTCGCTTCTGTTTATTACGTCGATGGCCTTGCGTACATTGAGCGGCAAGAGCAGATGGCGTGCCAGTCCGTTGCCCGAACCGCATGGTATTATGCCCAAGGCGGTGTTGGAGTGTACAATAGCGCGTGCCACCTCATTGACTGTTCCGTCGCCTCCTACGGCTACAACAACGTCAACGCCGTCGTCCTTTGCCTTGCTGGCAATCTCTGAGGCGTGTCCTGCATATTGGGTTATGGCAATCTCGTATTCGAACTTTGTTTTGTCGAGATATTGGTCAATAAGCCCTGGTATGGCAGCCTTGTCTGATGTGCCGGATATAAGGTTTATTACGAAAACGGCTTTTTTCTTCATACGTGTTGTTGAGATTAATTATTGTTACAAAATTAATAATTTTTGGTTTCTTGCACGGATTTCGACAATTAAAAATCTAAAAATAGCACATTTCTTGAGAAAAGCACCCTTTTTTAGGTTCTTTTTTGTAACTTTGCAGCCTGAATCAAACAATTGAAGGTATAATTACTACCTTTTTAAAAATTAAGATGGGACAATTACAGGAAAAGTACAAGAGCTATCGTCTTCCGCAGAAGTATATGGCCGAAGGCGTGTATCCTTATTTCCGTGAGATAACGAGCAAGCAGGGTACAGAAGTAGAGATGGGCGGACATAAGGTGCTTATGTTCGGCTCAAATGCATATACCGGACTCACCGGCGACCAGCGCATCATCGATGCTGCCAAGGCCGCTCTTGACAAATATGGTTCGGGATGTGCCGGCAGTCGCTTCCTTAACGGTACACTCGACTTGCACGTACAGCTTGAGAAGGAACTCGCAGAATATGTTGGCAAGGACGAGACTTTGTGTTTCTCGACAGGTTTCTTCGTTAACTCTGGCGTATTGGCGGTTGTAGTGGGTCGTGGCGACTATATCATCTGCGACGACCGCGACCATGCGAGCATCGTCGACGGACGCCGTCTGTCGTTCGCTACACAGTTGCACTACAAGCACAACGATATGGAAGACCTCGAGCGTGTGCTCAAGAACCTTCCGCAGGAAGCTATCAAACTGATTGTTGTCGACGGTGTGTTCTCTATGGAGGGCGACCTCGCCAATCTGCCTAAGATTGTAGAACTGAAGCATAAGTACAACTGCTCGATTATGGTAGACGAGGCTCATGGTCTCGGCGTATTCGGCAAGCAGGGACGTGGCGTTTGCGACCACTTCGGACTGACTGACGAGATAGACCTCATCATGGGTACCTTCTCTAAGTCAATGGCAAGTATCGGTGGCTTTATCGCTGGCGACAAGGACACAATCAACTATCTGCGTCATACATGCCGCACATATATCTTCAGTGCATCAAACACTCCGGCTGCTACAGCCGCTGCTCTTGAGGCTTTGCACATCATCCAGAAGGAGCCTGAGCGTATCGAGAAGCTGTGGAACGTAACACGTTACGCTCTGCGTCGCTTCAAGGAGGAGGGATTTGAAATCGGCGAGACCGAGAGTCCTATTATCCCGCTTTACGTACACGACGTAGACAAGACATTCCTTGCTACAGCCAAGGCTTTCGAGTATGGTGTGTTCATCAACCCGGTTATTCCGCCGGCATGCGCTCCGCAGGACACTCTCGTGCGTTTTGCCCTTATGGCCACTCACACCGAAGAGCAGGTTGAGCGTGGTGTACAGATTCTCAAGCGCGTATTCACCGAGCTGGGTATCATAAAGTAAAAATCATTTTACATACGCTATACAATGGGCTGCACGCCTTCATCACTTTGCCGTCGAGTGCGGTGAGTATGAGGACGTGCAGCCCGTTTTGTTGTTTTTTGCAGGTGTAGGCTCCTATATATCAATAAAAATGCCTAATTTTGCATTTAGAAAAAATAGAAAAGAAACATATATGTCAAGAAAAAAGAAACCGTTGCCGATACTCGAGAATGTAACCATCGAGGCTGTGGCAGCCGAGGGCAAGTCGTTGGCACACGTCAACGATATGGTGGTATTCGTACCGTTTGCCGTTCCGGGCGACGTTGTCGACCTGCAAGTGCGCAAGAAGAAGCACAGCTACTGTGAGGCAGAAGTGATTCGCTTCATCAAGAAGAGCGAAGTGCGCGAAGAACCTATGTGCGAGCACTTCGGCATCTGTGGTGGCTGCAAGTGGCAGAACCTTCCCTATGCCGAGCAGCTCAAGGCAAAGCAGCAGCAGGTGCACGACCAGCTCCGTCGCATAGGCAAGATTCCATTGCCCGAGTTCCGCCCCATCATGGGTTCGGTACACATCAAGGAATACCGCAACAAGCTTGAGTTCGGATGCTGCAACAAGCGTTGGCTCACACGCGAGCAGATAGCCGAGGGCACACAGTTTGACAACATGAACGGCATCGGATTCCACATCACTGGCGCATTCGACAAGATTCTGCCTATCGAGAAGTGCTGGCTCATGGACGACTTGCACAACCGCATACGCAATGCCATACGCGACTATGCTTTCGAGACGGGCATGACATTCTTCGACCTGCGTCAGCAGCACGGTCTGTTGCGCGACATCATGATACGCAATTCCAACACAGGCGAGTGGATGGTGCTCATCCAGTTCCACTACGACGAGGAGGGCGACGAGCAGCGTGCCAAGGGATTGCTTCAGCACATTGCCGACAAGTTCCCCGAGATTACCTCGCTCATGTATGTTGACAACCAGAAGTGTAACGACACATTCGGCGACCTCGACCTCACGGTGTTCAAGGGCAACGACCATATTTACGAGACTATGGAGAACCTGCGCTTCAAGGTGGGCCCGAAGAGCTTCTATCAGACCAATACCGAGCAGGCTTACCATCTGTATTCTGTAGCACGCGAGTTTGCACAGCTCACCGGCGACGAACTCGTTTACGACCTCTATACCGGTACGGGTACTATCGCCAACTTCGTGGCTCGTCAGGCTCGTGAGGTTATCGGCATCGAGTATGTGCCTGAGGCCATCGAAGATGCTAAGGTCAACTCAAATGTCAACAACATCGCCAACACCAAGTTCTATGCTGGCGACATGAAGGATATTCTCAACGACGAGTTCATAGCCGAGCACGGCCGTCCTGATGTAATCATCACTGACCCGCCACGCGCTGGTATGCACCCCGACGTTATCGAGACCATCTTGCGTGCCCATCCTAAGCGCATCGTATACGTAAGCTGCAACCCTGCTACACAGGCTCGCGACTTGCAGGCTCTCGACGTGGCATATAGCGTGAAGGAAGTGCAGCCGGTGGATATGTTCCCGCATACTCCGCACGTAGAGAACGTCGTTCTTCTTGAGGTTAAAAACTAATAATTATCAAAATACAGCAATGAAAAAACTATTATCCCTCGCTCTTGCTACCCTTGCCACTACGGGCGCGTTGGCTCAGCAGGACAAGCCGAAGATATCGGTAGTTAGCGACATCAAGTTCAGCGGCTATGTAATGTCGCAGTATCAGTACAGCGACAAGGAGGCAAATGACGGCACCAAGGACATCAACACCTTCAACATCCGAATGGTGCGTATGGCACTTGAGGGCCGTCTGATGCAGGACTTCTACTGGAAGGTTCAGCTTCAGGCCAATGGCAATACAAGCGACCTCGGATCGTCGCCCCGTATGGTTGACGCATTCGCCGAGTGGCAGAAATTTGATGCGTTCAAGGTGAAGGCAGGACAGTTCAAGCGTCCGTTCACATTCGAGAACCCTATGCACCCTATCACTCAGGGATTCATGGGCTACTCGCAGAACGTGAGCAAGTTGTCGGGATTCAGCGACCGTTCGGGCGAGCATGCCAGCAACGGACGTGATATAGGTGTACAGATTCAAGGCGATATCATCAAGAATCAGGCTGGTCGCAACCTCGTGCATTATCAGATTGGCGTGTTCAACGGCCAGGGTACCGGTCAGAAGGATGTCGACCAGCGCAAGGACATCATCGGTGGCTTGTGGGTAATGCCCGTTAAGGGATTGCGTATCGGCGCTTTCGGATGGACTGGTTCGTATGCCCGCAAGGGAACTTGGAATGTTACCGATGCCAATCATAAGCCTGTGCTCGACGAACAGGGCAATAACGTTGTTGAGAGTGGCGTGCGCTCGCTTAAGAAGAACCGCTATACCTTCAGCGCCGAGTATGCTGCCAACGACTGGACCTTCCGTTCGGAGTACATCCACAGCCAGGGCTACGGATTCAAGACAACATATAAGACAGGTAAGGAGACCGACTGCAACATCAACTATGCTGCTGGCGACAAGGCCGACGGTTTCTATGCGCTCATGATTGCTCCGGTAATCAGCAAGAAGCTCTACGCTAAGGCTCGCTACGACATGTATCGTCCTAAAGCCGAGTGGAACACTTCGAAGACCAACTACGAGATTGGTGCCAACTACTGGATAGGCAAGTCGATAATGGTTGCCGCCGAGTATGTTCGTGTCAACGATCGCAGTCTCAACAAGTCAAACTACAACATGTTTGACCTTGAGTTTGACGTGAAGTTCTAACACTACTTAAATACACATTTACCACTATGAACAGAAAACAAATCAGAAAATCATTGGCCATGTTGGCGTGTGCTGCCATGCTCAGTGTGAACGCGTCGGCACAGAAAAACGTGAAAGCCCCCGAGCCAGTGCTGCCGCTGCCCGAGCAGAAGCAGGTAGACTGGCAGAAGATGGAGACTTACGCCTTCATCCACTTCGGACTGAACACATTCAACGACCGTGAGTGGGGATATGGCGACTCCGACCCGAAGACATTCAACCCTACACGCCTCGACTGCGAGCAGTGGGTGAAGACACTCATCGCTGCCGGTATGAAGGGCGTGATATTCACAGCCAAGCATCACGATGGCTTCTGTCTGTGGCCTTTTGAGGGCAACGACTACAACGTGAGCAAGTCGCCATGGCGTGGCGGCAAGGGCAATGTGGTGCGCGAACTGGCTGACGCCTGCAAGAAGTACGGATTGAAGTTTGCTGTATATCTCTCGCCGTGGGACCGCTCGCGTGCCGAGTATGCTACGCCCGACTATCTGCCTTACTTCTACGCACAGCTGCGCGACCTACTAACCAACTACGGTGAGGTATTTGAGGTATGGTTTGACGGTGCCAACGGTGGCGACGGCTACTATGGCGGAGCCAAAGACCAGCGCACCATCGACCGTAAGAACTATTACAATTATCCGCGTATATTCGAAATTCTCGACGAGATACAGCCTAATGCAGTGGTATTCGGCGACGGCGGTCCCGGATGTCGTTGGGTAGGCAACGAGAAGGGATTTGCCGGCGAGACCAACTGGTCGTTCCTGCGCAAGGGCGAGGTTTATCCTGGCTATCCAAGACATACAGAACTGACATACGGCCATGCCGACGGCAACCAGTGGACAGCTGCCGAGTGCGACGTATCGATACGTCCGGGATGGTTCTATCATCCCGAAGAGGACGGCAGAGTGAAGTCGCCCGAACAGCTTGTCGACCTCTACTACCGCAGTGTAGGCCACAACGCTACATTCCTGCTCAACTTCCCGGTTGACCGCGACGGACTGATTCACCCCATCGACTCAGCCAACGCTATCGTATATCACAACATCATACAGCGCGAACTGAGCAACAACCTCGTGGCTGGCATGAAGGCACGTGTGAGCAGCGAGCGTGGCGGACAGTTCACAGCTAAGGCTCTGACCGACAACTCTTGGGATACATACTGGGCTACTCCCGACGGTGTGACAACCGGCGACATCGAGTTCCGATTCAAGAAGGCACAGCGCATGAATCGCATCATGCTGCAGGAGTACATCCCATTGGGACAGCGCGTGAAGAAATTCAGCGTTGAATATCTCGACAACAAGGGACAGTGGCAGACTGTAGAGCAGCCTGAGGAGACTACAACAATCGGTTATAAGCGTCTGTTGCGCTTCGCTACAGTAGTATCGAAAGGCATACGTGTACGCATTCTCGACTCACGTGGCCCGTTGTGCATCAACAACATTGGTGTGTACGACGGTGGCAAGGATGCCCAGCTCACATGGAGCAAGGCAGCCGAGAGCATAAAGTCGCTGCCCTTCACAGTAGTGAAGAAAACTGCCGACGAGGTAATCATCGACCTTGGCGAGGCTAAGGACATCACCACACTGCAGTATCTGCCCGACCAGAGCGACCACCGCAAGGGTCTGGTTCATACCTACAGCATCAGCACATGCGACGCTAACGGCAATGTACAGAAGACTCTGAAGAAGGACGAGTTCTCAAATATCCAGAACAACCCGATTCTGCAGACCGTGACATTCCCGACAGTGAAGACACGCTACCTGAAGTTCAAGGCTGAGCGCATGGTGAAGGCTGGCGAGAAGATGAACTATGAGAAATTAGGAATAAACTAATAACGAATAATGTAAAGGTTAAAAAACAAATTATTTAAAACAAAAAACTCGTTGTACATCCTTAATGGAAGTGCAACGAGTTTTTTTGTTTTTATACATATTCTTCTTTATGCGTAGCTGTGCATACCGCCCAACACGTAGTTGACGCCGAAGTATGTCATTATAATGGTGAGGAAAGCCACAATCATGAATATGTGGAACACCATAGGGCGGCGCAATGCGGGCAGTGTCTTGGGATGAAGTGCCGCAGCGTATATCATGAATGTGATGAGTGCCCAAACCTCCTTGGGGTCCCATCCCCAGTATTCGCCCCACGACACGTTCGCCCAGATGGCTCCTACGAAGATGCCGATGCCGAGCGCAGTCATTGCCGGATAGAGAAACAGCAGTGACAGCTGTTGCAGCCCGAGCGTTATGGTCGAGGCGTTGCGATTGATGATTCGTACTATGATGGCGGTAATGCCGTTGATAAGCGGTAGCGACAGCAGTGCGAAACCTATCATTATTATCGAAACGTGAATGCTCAGCAGGGGCGAATTGAGCACGGGCATGATGTGCGTTATCTGCGGATCCATCTGGCTGATGTGGCTCACCAGCAGGAAGAATCCCGACATCAGGAATCCACACGTGAGCAGTATGCGGAAGCGCAGACTGAACACGAGAGCCACAACCTGCACTATCCATGCCACGAAGAGCATCGTCTCGTAGCCGTTAGACATAGGCAACGTTCCGCTGATGGTCCATCGCAGATACTGGCAGTAGGTGAGTGAGGCAAGCGATGCGAGCATAACGATGGCTGACAATGCCGTTACGAGTGTGTCGACGGGCGACTTGCGTCCGGCACGTGTGTCGTGGTTCTGCTCCAGACGACACTCGCGGCATAGTCTTACTATAGTGTAGAAGAAGGTGAGCACACCCATCGTGAGGCACACCATAAAGAGTATCGTGGCAAACGGAATGCTGTTGTATGTGCGCTCGGCTTCGGCCTGCTTGGCAGTGGGCAGCGATGTGCCGGCGTTCAGCGTCTGATACTTCTGTATCTTGCCTATCATCTCGTCCATCTGCTTGTAGTTTCCGGCTTCCGCCTCATCGAAGAGCAGGGTGAAGATGGTCTGCATGAAGCGCTGGTGCTCGGCATTTATGGTCTTGGGCAGGTCTTCGGTGGGCGCATACCATGTAGTGTTCGCCTTGACGGTGTTGGGGAATATCTTCAGCAGCAGACCTCGGCGCAGGTCCATAAGCAGCTGTATCTTGTCGTCGACCGATGCTGCCTGTGTGTGGAACTTGTCGTGATTGCCCTCGTAGTATTCCTTGATGTACGGACCTATGGTGTATCCGCCCATGTCGTTGTTGAAGAAGTTGTTGGCTGAAACGTAGTCGGGAAGCTGGAGTGTCTGCTTCATCTCGCCGTCCTTCATCTTCAGTATGGGTTCGTCCATCCATTCTTCGCCCCAGAATATCCATCCCGTGAACACCTGCTCTGCGGTGAGTCCCTTGTACGAGCGTGCTCCGTATAGCTTCTTGGTGAAGTCGATAGCCACGGTCTGTACGGGACAGATGCGGCTGTTGTAGAGAATGTTGAGGCGTCCGAACTGCTCGGCTGTGGCTGCGGGCAGATAGTGTGCCTTTACGTTGTCGGTATCTCTGGCAGCCCATAGGGTTGAGGCTGGCATCAACGTGAATAGCAGCGTCACAATCAGCGCACCCTTCTTGAGCAACTGACTGTGCAGCAACCCGCGGTAGGCACCGCGCGGATCAAAGAGCATACCGATGAGCGAGACGAACAGCAAGGCATATCCGGCGTAAGTGACGGGTATGCCTATGGGGTCGGAGTTGGTAGATAGGGTTGCGCCAAGACCGTCGCTGTCGTACGAAGCCTGGTATATTCGCATCGGTCCGTAGCTGAATATGTTGTTCATCGAAACCTTGCCTTGTGTGGTCTGTCCGTTGTCGGTCAGCGTGAAGTGCGACACGTAGTCTTGCGCAGCGTCTGTTCCGGCGTGATACTGCACGTCAAAGCGGTCGAGACGTATGCTGAACGGCAGCGTGGCAGGGTGGGCGTTCATGTCGCGGTCGTATACTGTATAGCGGTCGGTGGGCAGTCCTTGGCGCAGATGTATCGTTCCGCGCTCGGCGCTTATGTGCGTAATGAAGGCTCCGACGAGTATTATTACGAAAGAAAGGTGCAATGCCGTACCGGTCCACGAGCGTGTGCGATGCTTTATATAATATAATGTGGCGGTGGCGGCAAGCAGCGCCCATAGCAGCGTAAACCACCATGCACCATATATGTGGCTCCCCACAAAGTCGGTACCCTGATACTTCTCGACGATGGTGGCTGCCCCCATGCACACAATCACGAGTGCATAGAGTACGAACAGTATTTTCTTTGTCTTGGTCTGCATAATATTTATAATGTGTATTGTATATTGCGTCTGGTATGAATGAAGTTCATTATACGTATATGCAAAGTTACCTAAAAACGTGCAATGTGGCGGATTAAGCCTGGCTTTTTAATAGTTTGAGATTTAATTTTACCTAAAAATAGGTATGAAAAAACGCGGACAGCAATCGTAGTTGCTGCCCGCGCTGACATAAGTCTTGTTATTAATGGTGATATTAGCTTACCTTGTTGAGCTTCTTGATGATTGAGAAGATGAACAGAGCCGATACGAGGCAGATGCCTGCAAGAACACCCCAGATAGTAACGAGGTTGAAGTTCTGGCCCCACATGATGCCGGGCACCATTACAAGCTGGTTGCCGATGGCTGTTGCACCAAACCAAAGACCCATCATCAAACCTGCATACTTGGGAGGAGCTACTTTCGATACGAACGAGATACCAATCGGTGAAAGCAGCAACTCGGCAAATGTGAGGATGAGATATGTAGAGATGAGGAGGTTGGCGCTTACACGTGTACCCTCTGTAGCGGGGTCGCCCTGTGTCAACGGAAGCTCCAAGCCCATAGAGCCTACAGCCATCCATACGAAACCGAGGGCTGCAACGAGCATACCAAGACCAATCTTCTCAGGCGATGTAGGCTCCTTGCCAATCTTGTTGAGCCAAGAGAAGAGGGCTACACTCACCGGAGTCAATGCTACAACGTAGCAAGGATTGAACTGCTGGAAAATAGGAGCCTGAACCTCAACAGTGCCTTCGAGCGTGTTGTACTTGTAGAAAAGGAATGCGATAGCGGCAACGATAACGCCGAGCGAGATGCCCTTGCCCTTACCGGTCTTGCTCTGTGCCAGACCGAAGCTGCCGTATACTACGAAGATACAAGCAACGAGGTTTGTTACGTCGAATGCCATTGACTGCAGACCCTCAGAAGTCTTCTGTGTGAAGTCGCGAGCGAACAATGTCAATGTGTTACCATTCTGATGGAAAGCCATCCAGAAGAAGATAACCACTGCAAATACGAGGCAGAGGCATACGATACGCTCCTTAGTCTCAGCAGGTGTGAGTTCCTTAACTTCCGACTTAGCGTCGGCACCCGATTTCTGCTGTGTCTCGTTAGCCAAAACGTGCTTGTAAGTGAAGCTGAAGATGTAGTAGATGGCGATACTGAAGATAAGTGAAGCGCATGCAATTGCAAATGCGAAGTGGTAAGCGTCCTCAGGCGATACGCCAAGGCTTGTCTTAGCCCAGTCCATAATCTTGATGGCTGCTGTAGGAGCAAACATAGCACCGATGTTGATAGCCATGTAGAAGAGTGAGAAACCAGAGTCGCGATTGCTTGCATACTGAGCCTCGTCGTACAGACGACCCACCATTACCTGGAGGTTGCCCTTAAACAAACCGGTTCCCAAAGCGATGAGGATGAGTGATACACCCATTGCGGCAATGGCAACGGTGTCCTTGCCGAGCGGAAGCGAAAGAACAAGATAGCCGATGAACATAATGAAGATACCAGTGGTAACCATACGTCCAAAGCCGAACTTGTCGGCTGCGATACCGCCAATGATGGGAAGGAAGTAGACCATCATCAAGAATGTTGAGTAGATAGTACTTGCAACTCCGGTTTCAAAACCGAAGTTAGCCTGCAAATACAGCAAGAACACTGCGAGCATGGTGTAGTAACCAAAGCGCTCTCCGGTGTTGGCCAATGCGAGGGCCCATAGACCTTTAGGTTGATTTTCGAACATAAGAATTTAAATTGGTTATTATTAATGGTTGTAAAAAATCTTTTTATTGGTATAAGTTTGTCACTTCTTTAGACCCTTCGTTCTCGTGATGTCGAACAGATACGACAGCTTGACTACGATGTTCGAATGGTTTGACTTGGCAAAGTAGTCGCGCTTGGAGTCGCCGTATATGTTGCCGAGTCCGTAGTAGTAGCGTCCTTCGAGCAGGAAGTGTCCTACTTTAGGTATGGAGTATTCCATTCCCACGCCGGCGGCAATGCCAAAGTCGAACTTATTCTCCACAGCCATTGTGTCCTGTGCACAGGTGTAGTTGGCGCGGTCGGCTAAGTTAGCTTCCTTGAATTTGAAGTTGGTCTTTGTCGACTCGTTCAGCATATATCCGAACTGTGGTCCAAGTTTGAAGAAGAACTGTACGCCTTTACGTTCACGTCCCCATGCCAAATGGGCGAATATGGGCACCTGTATGTAGTTGATGTCACGTTGGTAAGCTTCAGGCAGTCCTGTCACGCCGTTTATCACCGGCTCGTCGTTGACGGTCAGTATGCTTTCTTTCCATCCTATGCGTGCATAGTTCACCTCGGCTGATATCGAGCATATTGTCTTGAAGTATTTCTCGCATGTGTAACGCATCGACAGTCCGGCTGTAAATCCGGTGTGAGTGCCTTGCGTCACCTTTGGCGTAAATCCAATGCTGCTCATTATGAAGCCGCCATTGAATCCGATAGCCAGGTCGTTGCGGTGGTCGCCTATCTGGGCACGAATCGTAGTTGATGCCATCAGCAACACGGCAAGCAGGGCAACGGTTTTAAGTCTTAATGTTTGAAACATATATTGATTATAGCGTTTTAATATGATATCGACTCCAGTGTTCTGTTAGGCTTGTAGTGAACAAGCATGAAACTTTCGTTCTGCATGCCGCCCGTGCCTACGCGCTTGAATTTTAGTGGAGTCTGCAGCGGAGTGTATGTGTTCTGCTGCTGTGTTCCGTTGAATCGGTCGCCATACTTGTGCAGTCCACGTATGAAGAACTGTGCGTGGTCGAATCCTGTCAGCGCGAATCGAGGCAAAGCCTGACGCATGTCCGACTTGAACCATTGGCGATAGTTGCGCTCTACGGCTATGGTCTTGCCTGCAAACGGATTGTAGTAGAACGTTGTCGGGATGTATGTGTCGTACTTGTAATAGTAGTCGGTATATACCTTGGTATACATCAGCCACTCGGTGTAGCCATACAGCGAGATGCCCAATCCCTTGTTGGTTGCGGTGAGCGTGTTGAGCTTGGCGAGAGTAGCGTTCAGCTCGGGCGAGCGTCCGGTGTTGAGCACTACCACGTTGGGCAGGGTGGTGCTGAAAGCCTTGGCAAATGAAGCCTCGGTCGATTTCAGATTGGTAATGCTGTATGTAGTACCAGCCTTTTCCAGACGTTTGCGCAGGTTGAAGGTGAACACTCCCTTGCGGCTTGTGGTGTCGTTACAGTCGACAATCACTATGTGTCGGCCCTTGAATCGCTGTACGAAAGCGTTGATAGAAGCCTCGTTCTGCTGTGCCGGAGTCTGGAACACCTGATAAATGTGCTCGTTCTGTGCCACGTCGTTACCGTTGATAGAGAACGGAATGACAAGGCGTATGCCGTTCTTGCGGCAGAAGTCGCCTATGGGTTTCACCTGCTTGGTGTAGAGTGGACCGAAGATGATGTCGCACTGGCGTGCATTGTCGTCGTTGATGGTCTGCTGTACGTTGGCGTCGATAGGCACGTTCCAAGCATATACATGTGTGGCAATGCCCTGCGAGCGCAATGAGTCGCACGCCATGAGCACACCTCGATAGTATTCCACCATACGCTGTCCGTCGCCGTCAACATTGTGCAGCGGCAGCATCACGCCTATACGCACTGTGCCGTCGGCGGCACGCTTGTGTGTAGTTGAGCATTGAGCCGAAGCGTTGGCTGTCTTTGTGGCAGGAGTTGTAGCCGTTGCAGGCTTAGTTGCAGGGTAGGGTATGAGCAGCTGGTCGCCCTTCTGCAGAGCGTAGTCGGCCTTCTGCATGGCGGGGTTGGCGCGTATAAGTTCATCGATGGTGATATTGAACTTTTTGGCAATGCCGTATATGGTGTCTTTCTTCTTCACCTTGTACAGTTCCTGCCACTTTATGGTCTGTCCTGCCACTGCTGTGGCTATCAGCAAAGCGCAGAAGCACAAAATAAGTCTGAAGTAACGTCTCATAGTTGTCATATATTTTTCTGCAAAAGTACATAAAATATATTGTAAAATGAAATGTTTGTCTTATAAATAAAGTTATTAAAACAAAGCCTTGGCTTTGTAGTGTGCAATATAATAGTTAACTTTGCATATTATGAACATCCTTCAATTAATAATGCTTTTAGTTTGCATGGTTTGTGTGGACGCCCGTGCTGATGTGGTGCCTACCATCGACCCAGTGGCAACGTTTCATACTCCCGACGGCGAGGATACGGGTCTGAACTACACCGGTTCGGCACCACTCACCGTGACGCTCACAGCCCGTGCTGCCGACGTGGGCGCTTATACTGCCCACTACGAGTGGCGGTTCAGAAAGGAAGGAGCGCAGTCGCCCTATCTCACCCGATACGACGAAGACACCGAATACACCTTTGTTGAGGCTGGCACACACATCATCGAGCTGTATGCCACCTTCGTTCTTGGCACTGATACAGTAGCTTACACCGCCGAGTATTGGGCAGATGCCACACCTATCACGGTGTCGATAGCCGAGAGCAAACTCGAGATGCCCAACGCCTTCTCGCCCAACGGCGACGGCATAAACGATGTGTATCGTGCCAAGAGCGGCTACCAGAGCATCGTGGAGTTTAAAGCCACCGTATTCAACCGTTGGGGACAGAAACTGTACGAATGGACCGACCCTGCTGGTGGATGGGACGGCAAGTACAAAGGGCGCGATGTGGCACAGGGCGTTTACTTTGTGCTGGTGAAGGCTAAGGGTGCCGACGGCAGACGATTCAACATCAAGAGCGATGTGAATCTGCTGCGCGGATACACCGAGACAGCCTCTGGCGGAACCGAATGACAGTAGTTCCGCATTTTTTCGAACCATTAAAATCAGATTTAACAGAAACTCAATCAATACTTATGGGTAGCTATTCAGAAGAAGGCAAGATAAATGTCTGGGGCGCACGCGTCCACAATCTTAAAAACATCGACGTGGAAATACCGCGCGGTTCGCTCACCGTCATCACCGGACTGAGCGGTTCGGGCAAGTCGTCGCTTGCCTTCGACACCATATATGCAGAGGGACAGCGCCGCTACATCGACACTTTCTCGGCATACGCACGCAACTTTCTCGGCGGACTGGAACGTCCCGATGTTGACAACATCACCGGACTCAGCCCCGTCATCTCCATTGAGCAGAAGACAACCAACCGCAATCCACGCTCTACCGTGGGCACTACGACCGAGATATACGACTATCTGCGTCTGCTATATGCACGTGCCGGCACGGCTTACAGCTATGCCACGGGCGAAAAGATGGTGAAATATACCGAGGAGCGCATTCTCGACATGATCAATACCCAGTATGCTGGCCACCGCATATACATCCTCGCGCCACTCGTGCGGCAGCGTAAGGGACACTATCGCGAACTATTCGAGACGCTGCGCCGCAAGGGCTATCTGTACGTGCGTGTCGACGGCGAGATAAAGGATATAACGCCGGGCATGAAGACCGACCGCTACAAGAACCACAATATTGAGGTGGTGATAGACAAGATGCAGATGCGTGAGGGATTTGACGACCGTCTGAAGAAGACCATCGAGACTGCCATTCGACAGGGTGACGGTCTGCTGATGATTCTCGACAAGAACACGGGCGAGGCAAAGAGCTACTCAAAGCGACTTATGTGCCCCACAACAGGCATAAGCTATCGCGACCCCGCACCGAATATGTTCTCGTTCAACTCGCCCGAAGGAGCTTGCCCCAAGTGCAAGGGACTTGGCTATGTCAACGAGATTGACCTCAAGAAGGTAATACCCGACGACTCTCTCTCAATACATGAGGGGGCAATTGTGCCGTTGGGCAAATACAAGAACCAGCTTATCTTCTGGCAGATATCAGCCATATTGGAAAAGGCAGGACTGACACTGAAGACTCCTGTGAGCGAGATATCCGAAGACACGATGAACGAAATAATGTACGGTTCGCTCGAAACGGTGCGTATCGACAAAGAGGTGGTGCATACATCGAGCGACTATTTCACTACGTTCGACGGTGTGATAAAGTATCTGCGCTCGGTAATGGAGAACGACGACACTACGAGCGGACAGAAATGGGCTGACCAGTTTCTTGCTACGTGCGAGTGTCCGGAGTGTCACGGCCAGCGACTTTGCCGTGAATCGTTGTCGTATAAGGTTTGGGACAAGAACATATTCGAACTTGCCTCGATGGACATTAGCCAACTCAACGAGTGGCTTAATGATGTAGAGGCGCATCTGGACGACCGCCAACGCACCATAGCTGCGGAAATACTGAAGGAGATACGAACACGAATATCGTTCCTATTGGACGTGGGTCTCGACTATCTGTCGCTCAACCGCCAGTCGGCAACGCTCTCTGGAGGTGAGAGCCAGCGCATACGTCTTGCCACACAGATAGGGTCGCAGCTCGTCAATGTGCTCTATATCCTCGACGAGCCGAGCATAGGACTGCACCAACGCGACAACGAGCGACTCATCCACTCGCTCAAGCAGCTGCGCGACATGGGCAACACAGTGGTGGTAGTGGAGCACGACAAGGACATGATGCTTGCTGCCGACTGGATTGTAGACATTGGTCCGAAGGCAGGTATGCGTGGTGGCGAGGTGGTGTTTCAGGGCACTCCGCAGGATATGCTTAAGCACCATACACTCACAGCCGACTATCTCAACGGCGACCGTAAGATTGCCGTGCCTACCGAACGCCGCAAGGGCAACGGCAAGGCGATAACGATACACGGTGCACGTGGCAACAACCTGAAGAACGTGGACGTGTCGTTCCCGCTTGGCGAACTTATCGTGGTGACTGGCGTGAGCGGTTCGGGCAAGTCGACACTCATCAACGAGACGTTGCAGCCCATTCTGTCCAAGCATTTCTACCGCTCGCTAAAGAAGCCGATGCCCTACGACTCGATTGAGGGAATAGAATATATAGATAAGGTGGTGAATGTCGACCAGTCGCCATTGGGACGCACTCCGCGCTCAAATCCTGCCACCTACACCGGCGTTTTCTCCGACATACGCTCGCTCTTCGTGGCTCTGCCCGAGGCTAAGATTCGTGGCTACAAGCCCGGTCGATTCTCGTTCAACGTGAAGGGCGGACGCTGCGAAACCTGCAAGGGCAACGGCTACAAGACTATCGAGATGAACTTCCTGCCCGACGTGATGGTGCCGTGTGAGGTGTGCCACGGCAAGCGCTACAACCGCGAGACGCTCGAAGTGCGCTACAAGGGCAAGAGCATTGCCGACGTACTGGACATGACCATCAACCAGGCGGTGGAATTCTTCGAGAACGTGCCTGCCATATTGCAGAAGATAAAGACCATACAGGACGTGGGACTGGGCTACATCAAGCTCGGACAACCATCGACCACGCTGTCGGGAGGCGAGAGCCAGCGCGTGAAGCTCGCCACCGAACTGAGCAAGCGCGACACGGGCAAAACGCTATATATCCTCGATGAGCCTACCACGGGACTCCACTTTGAGGACATACGCATACTGATGGACGTGTTGCAGCAACTGGTAGACCGTGGCAACACGGTGATAATAATCGAGCACAACCTCGATGTCATAAAGCTTGCCGACCATATCATCGACATTGGTCCGGAAGGAGGTCGTGGCGGTGGACGCCTGCTCATAGCCGGAACGCCCGAAGAAGTGGCAGAGTCGAAAGAAGGCTATACGCCGAAGTTCCTGAAGATGGAGCTTGAAAACAAGTGATATCAACTACGGCATAATGCTATAATATAGCTCGTAAAATTTGCTGTTGTGCAAGAAAAATGGTAAATTTGCCACAAAAAAGATGCACATACAACTCAATAACCTCAAAAAATGTTTCGGCGAGCATGTCGCTGTGGACATTCCACACTTCACTATTGGCAATGGACAGGTAGTGGGACTTGTGGGAAACAACGGTGCCGGCAAGACGACTTTGTTCAGATTGATGCTCGATTTGGCGAAGGCAACGGAAGGCAATGTGCTCATTGACGGGATAGACCCAGCCACGAGCGAGGACTGGAAACTGCTGACTGGCGCTTTCATCGACAACTCGTTTCTCATCGACTTCCTCACTGCCGAGGAGTATTTTGAGTTTGTCGGCAAGGTGTCGGGCATGACAAAGGAGCAGGTGGAGATACGACTCAAGACGTTTGAGACCTTCATGGGCGACGAGATAATAGGAAAAAAGAAGTACATACGCGACTTCTCGGCTGGCAATAAGCAGAAGATAGGCATTGTGGCAGCACTGCTCAACAGTCCGCAGCTCGTGATACTCGACGAGCCGTTCAACTTTCTCGACCCAAGCAGCCAGAACCAACTGAAGCGTATACTGACCGAATTCAACCGTTCAACCGGCGCTACGGTAATGGTGTCGAGCCACAACCTGCAGCACACCGTAGAGATATCTACACGTGTGGCGCTGCTTGAGAATGGCAAGATAATAGAGGATATCGACAACTCTGACGGTAAGGCAGAGGAGATACTCGACAAATACTTCAATGTATAATATTTACGAAACAAACACTTATTAAATTTAATAACAACAATGAACAAATCAACCCTGACCCTTCTGGCTGCTCTGCTGGCGTCGCCAATGTACGCCCAGACCACACAGCTTGGAGGTTTCTATTACGGACAGATGCAGGCTCCTACGGGATGGGAGTGGCAGAGTCCTGACTCAGTGGCTTACAACAAGCAGCAGCCGCATGCGTGGTTCTTCTCGTTCAAGAACGTTGACGAGGCTCGTCGTGTGCTGCCCGAGAACTCATCACTCTGGAAGACTCTCGACGGAGAGTGGCTGTTCCATTGGGCAAAGAATCCCGACGAACGTCCGAAGGACTTCTATCGTACCGATTTTGACGCATCGGCTTGGGACCGTGTGCAGGTTCCGATGAACTGGAACATGGCTGGTGCCAAGGACGACGGCACGTTCAAGTATGGCATGCCGCTGTATTCCAACCAGCGTGTCATCTTCCAGCACAGCGTAAAGGTGGGCGACTGGAAGGGTGGCGTGATGCGCACACCCAACAAGAACTGGATGACATACAAAAACCGCAATGAGGTAGGCTCATACCGCCGCTCGTTTGACGTGCCTGCCGATTGGCAGGGCAAGGAGGTGTACATCAACTTCGACGGTGTAGACTCGTTCTTCTATCTCTACATCAACGGCAAGTATGTAGGTTTTGCAAAGAACTCGCGCAACCTTGCTCAGTTTGACATTACACCTTATCTTAATAAGAAGGGCGGCAACGTAGTGGCTGTTGAGGTTTACCGTCATAGCGACGGCTCGTTCCTTGAGAGCCAGGACATGTTCCGTCTGCCGGGTATCTTCCGCAGCGTTTCGCTCACCGCCAAGCCTAAGGTGCAGGTGCGCGACTTGAAGGCCATTCCAGATTACGACGATACTTACACCGACGCTTCGCTGCACATCTCAGCCAACGTGAGCAACCTCACTACAAAGGCTGTAAAGGGATATACCATCGACTATAAGCTGTACGAAAACCGTCTATACTCTGACGAGAACACTCTCGTGCCGGGTGTGGGCGCTACTGCTACAGTAGGCGATATCGACAAGAACGGCAATCTTACCGCTTCCGTTACGCTTAAGGCTGGCAACATCGTGAAGCCGTGGAGCGCTGAGGCTCCGCATCGCTACACTCTCGTGGGCGAACTGAAGGACAAGAAGGGCAACACGGTGGAGACTTTCTCAACCAACGTTGGTTTCCGCAAGATTGAAATCAAGGACACTCCTGCCGATAAGGACGAGTTCGGACTGGCAGGCCGCTACTACTATCTCAACGGTCAGCCTATCAAGATGAAGGGTGTGAACCGTCATGAGAACAACCCGGCTACAGGCCACTACGTATCGCGTGAGCAGATGGAGCACGAGGTGTTCCTCATGAAGCGTGGTAATATCAACCACGTACGCGACTGTCACTATCCCGACGCTCCCTACTGGTACTATCTGTGCGACAAGTACGGCATCTACCTTGAGGATGAGGCTAACATCGAGAGCCATCAGTACTACTATGGCAAGGAGTCGTTGTCGCACGTCAAGGAGTTCCGCAACGCTCACGTGGCTCGTAATATGGAGATGGTGCACGCTACGGTCAACCATCCTTCGGTTGTGATATGGAGTCTTGGCAACGAGGCTGGACCTGGTGACACATTCAAGGACTGCTATGCTGCCATCAAGGCATACGACACAAGCCGCCCCGTACAGTACGAGCGCAACAACGATATCGTTGATATGGGTTCAAACCAGTACCCGTCGATTCCTTGGGTGCAGGAGGCTGTAAAGGGTAAGTACGACATCAAGTATCCTTATCATATCTCGGAATATGCACACTCAATGGGTAATGCCGTGGGCAACCTCGTTGACTACTGGAACGCCATAGAAAGCACCAACTTCTTTATGGGCGGTGCAATCTGGGACTGGGTAGACCAGGCTTTGTACAATGTAGACCCGAAGACCGGCAAGAAATACTGGGGCTATGGTGGCGACTTCGGCATGGACAACAAGCCTAACGACGGTATGTTCTGTATGAACGGTATCATGCGCCCCGACCTTTCGCCCAAGGCACAGTACTTTGAGGTGAAGAAGGTTTATCAGAATGTGGGCGTTAAGGCTGTCGACATGACCAAGGGCCGCATCGAGATATTCAACAAAAACTATTTTGAGCCGCTGCGCGGCTATCAGATAGTATGGTCGTTGTGGAAGGACGGCGAGTGCATCAAGAGCGACGGACAGCTTATGGGCGCAAAGAACATTGTTGGTCCGCGCGAGCGTCAGGAGTATACTCTCGACTACGACTTCGCTAAGCTCGACCCGCAGAGCGAATACTTCGTCAAGGTACAGTTCCTGCAGGGCAAGGATATGCCTTGGGCTAAGAAGGGATATGTACAGATGGAGGAGCAGTTGCGTGTGAAGGGTGCCGACGTGAAGGCTACTGCCGTTAAGGCTGTGGCTAATGCCAATGGCAACATCACTTATACCCAGGACGCAAAGACAGTCACTGTGAAGGGCGACAACTTCAACGCTACATTCAGCCTGACTGATGGCGCTCTGAACAGCTTGTCGTATGGTGGCAACACTGTATTTGCCGAGGGCAACGGACCTAAGCTCGACGCTTTCCGTGCTCCTACCGATAACGACGCTGGTATTGGCTATCACAACGCATGGTTCAAATTCGGACTCTACGATCTCGACCATCGTGTAATAGGCAAGCCTACTGTAATGAAGCAGAAGGACGGTTCGCTGCAGATCAGCATGACGGTTGAGAGTCAGGGCAAGGAGGGCTGCAAGCAGGTTTACGGTAACCGCGACCGCGACCCACAGTCGGCTTACAAGTTCGGTGTGGACAAGCAGAAACTTGGCAAGGACGACTTCAAGTTTGTCACCAACCAGATTTACACTGTCTACAAGGATGGTTCTATAGAGCTCAACAGCGCAATCTCTGCCAACCGTAACAGCGTAATCCTGCCACGCATTGGCTACGCTATGAAGTTGCCTAACACATATAAGCAGTTCGACTACTACGGACGCGGACCTGTAAACAACTACAACGACCGTAAGACAGGACAGTTTATCGAGCACCACCGTGGCATCGTAGGCGAGCAGGACATTCTCCTGCCAAAGCCACAGTCGATGGGCAACCGCGAGGAAGTACGTTGGTGTGCACTCACCGAGCAGGGCAAGCAGAGCGTAGTGTTCGTAGCCGACAGCACAATGTCGGTATCGGCATTGCCATGGAGTGCTCAGCAGATGACAGTAGTGGCTCATGCCAATGAGTTGCCGGCTTCTGACGGAACCTATCTGCACCTTGATGCTAAGGTGACAGGTCTTGGTGGAGCCAGCTGTGGACAGGGCGGTCCGCTCAAGGACGACCGTGCATATAGCCAGAACTACAACTTTGGTTTCGTGATACGTCCGGCTGCCGACGCAAGCGCAAAGGCTATGGCCGATGCTGCCAAGGTGTCGCTCTCAGGCGAACAGCCTATCAGTATCGAGCACAGGCAGACGGGTAAGGTGTTGCTTTCAACTCCGGCAAAGAACCGCACTGTCGTTTATGCCTTGAATGGTGCCAAGAAGCCGACTGTGTATAAAGGTGCAATAGACATGAGCAAGGGTGGAACTATTACCACATGGTATAAGGAAACACCTAACCAGAAGACCACAATGACATTCGACAAGGTAGACTTTGTGCCTCTGCAGATAGCCTTTGTATCGTCAGAAGAGCCTGAGGAGGGCGATGCCGTTCATCTTGTAGATGGTGACGAGTCAACTATTTGGCATACTATGTACTCAATCACTCTGGCTAAGTTCCCACACTGGATTGACTTCGACGCTTCAGAGCCAAAGACAATCAAGGGATTCAAGTTGCTGCCACGTCAGGATACAAGCTATGGTCGCATCAAGAACTACGAAATATATGTCAGCAACGACGGCAAGACATGGGGCTCACCTATTATGAAGGGTAATTTCGACAGTTCTGGAGAGCTTAAGAAGGTGATGTTCGACAAGCCAGTAAAGGCACGCTACGTACGATTCCGTGCGCTCAACGCACACTACGGTGTCGACTATGCATCGGCTGCTGAGTTCTCGCTCATCGCTGAGTAATAGATATGGTATAATATTCATGCCCTAATTGGGCATAAGCACATAGCCCTGCAAGAATAAAAGCACACATTTTCAATGCTTTTGTACTTGCAGGGCATTTTTTTATGTAAAAAGTGCACTAAAAATTTGGATGTATCAAAAAATATATCTACCTTTGCACTCGCTAAATCGGAACGGGGTGTAGCGCAGTCCGGTAGCGCGCCTGGTTTGGGACCAGGTGGTCGCAGGTTCGAATCCTGTCGCCCCGACACAGAAGAGAGGTTTTCCAATAAAACGGAAAACCTCTCTTTTTGTTATATATTGTTGTTATTTTGTTGTGAACTACATAAAATCGAATTATTTTATGTAAATTTGCATAGATATATTTTTTACTACGCATCAACCATTGATATTACTAAAACAATAAATAAACAATAATGATCAGAAACAAAATCTTACTTACCGCACTGCTTGCTGCGGCTTTCAGCGGCGTGCAGGCACAGGACGACGGCTTCGACCTTAGTTCGCAGCGAGGCGAGAAACAGGATGTAAACGTTGTGCCGGGCAAGAAGCTCGACCATCATGGCATCGTTATCAACCCTACACCGCACAATTTCAGTGTGCAGACCGATGTGCTACTCAATCTTGCAAATGGTGTGAACATCGTAGACAAGCAGAAGAAGTTTGCCGACGACCTTGGTTTCCTTAAAGCCAATAAGAAAGGTGTACGTCTTACAATCGACTTCGGTGAGAAGCATGCACATAAGGCAGGATTGAAGAAAATGGTGTCAGGTGCTTATCTGCTCACTGCCGACAAGAAGGGCATCAGCATCGTAGGTTATGACGAGCGCGGTGCGTTCTACGGCATTCAGACAATGAAGCAGGTGTTGGCTTCGCCCGTACTGAAGGGCAATATGCCTTATCTCACTTGCAATGACTATCCCGACCTGCCATTGCGCGGTGTAGTAGAGGGATTCTATGGCGAACCATGGTCGCATCAGGTGCGCCTCTCGCTCATCGACTACTACGGACGCAACAAGCTCAACGAGTATGTATACGGTCCGAAGGACGACCCATATCACAGCTCACCCAACTGGCGTCTGCCTTATCCCGACGACCAGGCTCGCAACATCCACGAACTCGTTGAGGCTTGCCGCCGCAACCGTGTCGACTTCGTTTGGGCTATCCATCCGGGCAAGGACATAAAGTGGAACGAGGAAGACTACCAGAACCTCGTCAACAAGTTCAATCATATGTACGACCTTGGCGTGCGTTCGTTTGCAATACACTTCGACGATATCGAGGGCGAAGGAACCGACTCGAACAAGCAGGTTGACCTGCTCAACCGCCTCACCAAGGAGTTTGTGAAGGCCAAGGGCGACGTAGCTCCGCTTGTAGTATGTCCTACAGACTACTCACAGTTGTGGGCAAGCCCGAAGGAGAACGGACAGCTCGCCATCTATGGCAAGCGTCTTGATCCGTCAATCAATGTGTTCTGGACAGGTGCCGTGGTTTGCTCTGACCTCACAAAGGAGACACTCGACTTCGTAGACTCACGCATCAAGCGCCCGGCTTACTACTGGTGGAACTTCCCCGTGACTGACTATGCCCGCCATATCATTATGCAGGGTCCTGTGTACGGACTTGAGACCGACCTCACCGCTGAGCAGACATGCGGAGTATTGAGCAATCCGATGGAGCACGGCGAGGCTTCGAAGCTCGCTCTCTATGGTGTTGCTGACTATAACTGGAACGTTTCGGCATACAACGCTATCGACAACTGGGAGCGCTCGCTTGTTGACGTTACGCCTGAGGCTCACGATGCCTACCGCACATTCGCCATCCACTCGTGCGACACTGAGACTGGCTATCGCCGCATAGAGTCGTGGGAGACCAAGACTTTCCGTCTCGCCGACTACAACAAGAAGGATTACGACAATCTGTATGCAGAGTTCGACCGTGTGGAGAAGGCACCTGCCATCATGGAGCGCGACTGCAAGAACGCGCTGCTCATGAAGGAACTGCGCCCATGGCTGGCTGAGTTCAAGAAGCTCGGTACACGTGGCAAGAACACGCTCACATTGATGAGCCAGTTCAAGGACGGTAAGTATGAGGCTTTCTGGAACGGATATATCAGCAACCGCATGTCGACTGCCGACATGGCTGCTTATCAGGCACACAAGTCGGGAACAATGAAGCTTCAGCCGTTCTACGAGAATGGTATGGACGATATGGCTATCGAGTTCTTCAAGAAGGTGGCTGGCAAGACTCCGGCGTTCTATAAGGGCGTGGGTACATACAAGTCGCTCGGCACCACACAGAACAAGCTGATGCTTGACAACGACTCTACTACGTTCTATCATTCGGGTGCAAGCCAAAACACTGGCGACTGGATTGGTCTGGACCTCGGAGCCGTTCGTCCCGTGCGCGAGGTGCGCATTCTGCAGGGACGCAACTCGGTTGACGACGTCGACTACTTCGACAACATCATCGTTGAGGCTTCTGCCGACGGCAAGACATGGACACCGCTCACTGGCGAATTGAAGAAGACATATATCATCAACTGGAAGGGCAATCCGGTAGAAGCTCGTTATGTACGTATGCGCAAGTTGCAGTCTGACAAGAAGAGCTGGTGTGCAGTTCGTGAGTTTGTCGTAAATCCGGTAAATCCCGAGAATCTTGCATTCAAGGTGGAGTCGGCTGACATGCTCGGCGCAATGAATTGCTTCGACGAGAATCCTTGCTCTTCGTTCAAGAGCGAAGGCAGTCTGGCGTTCGGCGTTGAAAAGGGAACCAAGAGCTACACCATGCTCGTAAACCTGCCTAAGGCTGGTGGAGTAGTGCTCAAGCAGTATAACAAGAAGGACAAGCTCGTGGCAAGCACACCGATTGAGAGCAATATGGCTAAGGTGAATCTAGACGCCAACGCCGTTAAGTGCCAGCTTGAGGGAGCTGTAGAAGTGTTTGAGATTATCCCTAACAAGTAATTGAGGTCTCTCGAATTATATAGATAACAAAAAACGAGGAAGTTTCCAGAACAACGGAAACATCCTCGTTTTTTTGTTATAGCTTCAAGCGCTTGCTTGATTATTGTACATGCTTCATGATGTCGAGCAAGTGGTCCCATACCATCTGTACGGTCGGGATGTGCAGACGCTCCTCTGGAGTGTGAACATCGCGCAGGGTAGGACCGAACGAAACCATGTCGAGGTTAGGATAGCGCTCTGAGAACAGACCGCACTCCAGACCGGCGTGGATACCGCGTACGATAGGCTCCTTGCCGAACAGCTTCTTGTACGACTCAACAGCCACCTTTGTCAGCTTGCTGTTAGGGTTCATCTTCCATGCAGGATAGCCGTCGCTCTGTTTTACCTCAGCACCAGCCAGCTCGAATACAGCCTTAATTGTGTTCGATTCATTCTCGAGGTTGCTCATTACGTTAGAGCGCTGTGAGGTGATGATATTGATTTCGTTCTCCGAAGAAGCAACGCTTGCAATGTTGTTGGAAGTCTCAACCATGTCAGCCAAAGCCTCGTCCTGGCACATAGCAAATACGCCGTTGTCGGCAGCCTGCAATGCGAGGATTACGCGGCGGCTTGCGTCCTTGGCGATAACCGGCTCTGCATCAGTGCTCTCAAGGTGGAACTCCATAGCAGTGTCAGTAACGTGATACTCGTCCTCAACGTTGGCTGTGAATACGTTCCAGTCGACACGTACAGTCTCCTTTTCGGCTGCGGGAACGGCAAATACGATGACACCGTCGCGAGGAATGGCGTTGTGCAGCTTGCCCGAGTTGAACTGAGCCAGACGCACGTCCATCTTGTCCTGCTCGAGGTAGAGGAAGCGGTCGAGAATCTTTATGGCGTTGGCGCGCTTCTTGTTGATATCGTCGCCCGAGTGTCCACCCTTCAGACCCTTGATAGAAGCCTTCATGAAGAAGTAACCTTCAGGAGCCTGCTCGCGGTCGAATGTGAACTTCACCGAAGTAGTCTTGCCGCCGGCACATGATATGAAGATCTGACCCTCGTCCTCAGAGTCGAGGTTGATGAGCATATCGCCCTTCATAAATCCTGGCTTCATGCCCAAAGCACCGCCAAGGCTTGTCTCTTCGTCGCGAGTGAAAACGCACTCAATAGGACCGTGCTCGATGTCGTCGCTGTCGAGAACTGCCAGCTCGATGGCGCAACCGATACCGTCGTCAGCACCAAGAGTAGTGCCTTTGGCTCTGAGCCATTCACCGTCAATGTAGGTCTGGATAGGGTCGTTGAAGAAGTCGATATCAACGTCGACGAGCTTGTCGCACACCATGTCCATGTGGCTCTGCAAGCTAATCATTGGAGCGTTCTCATGGCCCTTAGTAGCGGGCTTGCGGATGATAACGTTACCAGTCTCGTCAATCTCGGTTTCGAGATTGCGTTTACGGCCAAACTCTTTCAGATACTCAATCATCTGCTCCTCATGCTTTGAGGGGCGGGGAATTTTGTTGATTTCTGCAAACTGCTCGAATACGCGAGCCGGTTTCAATTCGCAATTACTCATTTTTTCTTAATTTCTTTATGTTGTTACAATAATAATCTGAATTTTCAATAATTTATTTTGTCATGCGACCGATTTGCATTACCTTTGCACGTAAATAAAACCGTCGCTATGGGTTTTCCATTTCGATACAAAGTTAGTAAAAATGATTAAACTTCTGCTTTTAAGCCTGTTAATTATTGCTATAGCGTTTGCTTTGCTCTCTATTAAGCTTCTGCTGAAACGCAACGGCAAGTTTTCGTCGCAACATGTTCACGACAATCCCGGTCTGCGCAAGCTCGGAATCCACTGCGTTATGGATCAGGACCGCGAGGCACGCAAGCGCAATGGTGCCTATTAAAGTGGATGCGTCAGGTGTGAAATAATTAAATAATAAATACAAATGAACAAGAAAAACTTTTTCCGTACACTTGCTATCGCCGCTTTTGCTGCTGTGGCAATGACATCTTGCGACAAGTCAAAGTCGCAGGTAGACGATAAGGAGCCGGCAGCTCAGGCTACAGCTACTGCAACTAAGATTGCTTATGTAGAGGTAGACAGCATCATGTCGCAGTACAAGTTCTGCAAGGACTACTCACTCATCCTTCAGAAGAAGGGTCAGAATATCCAGAACACTCTCGCACAGAAGCAGCAGGCTCTTGAGGCTGCCGCAGCCAACTTCCAGCAGAAGGTGCAGCAGAATGCCTACACACGCGAGCAGGCACAGTCTATTCAGATGTCACTTCAGAAGCAGAGCAACGACCTTCAGGCTCTCAACCAGCGCTTGAGTGGTGAGTTCCAGACAGAGACCGAGAAGTACAACAACGCTCTCCGCGATTCTATCCAGCACTATCTCGCTTTCTACAACAAGACTAAGAAGTATACACTCATCCTTAGCAAGGCAGGCGACAATATCCTTTATGCCGACAAGGCTCACGACATAACCAACGAGGTTATCGCCGGACTTAACAAGGCATACAAGCAGGCTCCAACAGAGAAGGCTGCAACAGAGAAAAAGAAGTAAAAAAATATATATAAAGCCGTCCGTAGAGATGAAACTCTATAGGACGGCTTTTTTAATGTCTATAATAAGTATTGTATATATACGTCTAATAAAGGGCAAATCCAGCCAAATTAGGCTCAAAACAAAGAATTTTCAAATAAAATCGAAAAAAGTTGCATAAAAGTTTGGAGGTATAAATAAAAAGCCTTACCTTTGCACTCGCAATTCAGAACAATGCTAATCGCTTATAAATCGGAATTGCAAACAAAATGGTTAATATCGCGGAGTGGAGCAGTTGGTAGCTCGCCAGGCTCATAACCTGGAGGTCGCATGTTCGAGTCCTGCCTCCGCAACTAACATCGGTGTAACGAGTTGAAAATCAACAAGTTACACCGATTTGTCGTTTTAGACTGCGACAAATCTGCGCCAAAAAATGGATCAAATAATGGATCAAATAATATTGTTGTGTTTTTAACAATCCAATATTATTGTTTATCTTTGCGTCATGAATAGAACTCAGCCCATAGATTACAAGTCCGTATTGTCCTTGTTTCTTCCAGCAGGACTCCTTGACTATTTCGACATAACAGAAGCCTCCAACATGGGAGATTATTTTATGTTGGTCTTAGTTGAGAAAGATATTGTACCTGAAAACTTACAAGACCTTCCGTTGATATCCAATGGTTTTCACAAGCCAATAACAGTCACTGATTTTCCCGTCCGTGACCACACTATGTATTTCAGAATAAAGCGACGCAGATGGGCTCATATAATATTGTTGTGTTTTTAACAATCTGTATTTCTTATGCAAACAAC
>OLFV01000109.1_pt1 | contig 96629 bp, 107 predicted proteins | sample 1605551 | NCBI WGS metagenome assembly OLFV01 (sample SAMEA3888922, study PRJEB22519) | human gut metagenome | biome: human gut; feature: human-associated habitat; material: faeces | place: Denmark | collected 2011
GACCTGTTATATTTCGAATTACCATTACCGGCGCCAAAAAACATGTCTTTTATCTCAAGGTTTCTAAGTTCTGTCAAGATATCTTCGAAGACATATAAATCGGCGTCCATTGCCTGTAATACATAATTAAGCCCGATCACATCATTGATTGCGATACAGTCTTTTGCTCTGGTGATATAATCTCTTATTTCTGCATGCTTTTTATTTGCCGATGCAGCATAGGTCTGTATGATTCTGGATGCATCAGCGTCATATTTTGCAATTGCTTCTGTTATCTTTGCATTCACTTCGGTTGTTATTGCTGCAGACAAATCATTATATCGTTTTATAAGCTGGTTACATCGACCAACCGGAGATTCATCCATTATGATCCGATTCGTTGTCCGTTTGTATTTCGGATTCGGTTTTATTAGAACCATAACAAGCACAGCAAACACAATCAGAATAATCGATAATGCGATTGGTAATACAGCTCCTTTATTTACAATTCCTTGTATAATTCCAAGAGTTGTTTGATTTGTAGGTAACATATATTCGTATTCCTTTCTTTGAATCCTTAATGTTTTTCGTTACCAACAATAAGGCTCAAAAGCATCCAAATTCGTCATCTTTATCATTAAATATGGCAGGATCCGGTACAAAGAAAACAGAGTCCGTTTCCTATTACAGGTTACAAACTCTGTTTTCATTAACAATTGGATCCGAAATCCGCTTTAACGTCCATCAATGATGCTGAAATCTGGATTTTCTGATTCAAAATCACTCAGTATATCCATTGCATCATCTGTGTAGCGTCCAAAGTTTTTGATTCCTTCGTCAAACTGATCACCGATGTCGCCAGAAATATCGATACCGTCTGTCTGTGTACGATATGGTTCAATACGTTCAAGAGCTTCCGCCATCAACATATAATCACCATTCTTTGCTAAAATTTTGCATAGATTTATTATTAATATAGTTAATTATAAGTTAACATAAAATAAAGGAATACTATTTTTGTATTCCTTTATTTCTTTATTATATCTTGTAATATATAATTAGCAGCATATATACCCGCTACTGAAGGTACGGGCATCATTGAGGCTATTACTTCTTTATTTGTGTTATTTGGTTTTTCTGAAGAGAATACACACATAACTTTTCCCCTTATTTTTTCATCTTTGATATATTTTCTTAGAGATTTAGCTATTGGATCATAACTTGTATCTTTTATATCACATATTTTTATTTTTGTTATATCTAATTTTTTACCCATACCACATACTGTTAAGAGATTTATATTTTTTTCTTTACATAATTTTATTAGTAATTTTTTTACGATAACAGTATCACAAGCATCTATTATATAATCATATTCTTCTTCGAATAATATATTTATATTATCTTTAGTTATTTTTTCATTTATTTTCTTTACTTTGATGTCTTTATTTATTTCTTTGATTCTTTTTTCCCATTCATTTACTTTATAATTACCTATATTATTGCTATTTGCTATAACTTGTCTATTTATATTAGAGTAGTCAATTTTATCATAGTCTACTATCGTTATATTTTGAATACCACTTCTTACAAGGGTTTCGATGGCATAGCCTCCTACTCCACCAGTACCTAATACTAAGATGTTTTTTCTTTTTATTTTGTTTAGACTATCTTCTCCAATTAAGGCTAGTGTTCTTTCATACATTTTATTTCTCCTTATATATTGGTACTTTTTCTTTAAATTTATCATTTAAAATGGTTATATCTTCATCTTTTAGATTGTTTTTATCTACTATAAGAGCTCTATTTTTATTTATATATAGATAGAATGAGTCTTTTGTATTTATTACTTTATATAGTTTATCATAATCTATATATTCTTCTTTATCTGTTGTTATTTGGAAGTTGTTTTTTTTGAATATATATTTTATTTTGGTATTTATGATATTATCTTTTTTATTTTGAATTCTTTTATAGTTTATATTTGGTAGCATATTGGTATTTAATTCTAGTATACCAAATAAGGCAAAGATAAAGGCTATAAAATCTAACCAAGTATTATATTTATAATTTATAAAAAAGTAAATTATTAGAATGGCTATTAGTATATTAATTAGTATTCTAGTAGTTTTTATTCTTTCAAAGTAATATATTTTTAAGAATGTTTTTATTTTTTCTTCACTATATGTAGTGGTCGTTTTTATTTCTTTCATTTTTACACCTCTTACATATATTAGTATAACATAAAAATATAATAAAAAAAAGACCCAGATGGACCGACTCTGCAAGATAAAACCCGCGGCGTACTGTCACAGGTGGGTCAGCACAACAAAGTAATTAGGATCCTTACTTATAAGCAAGTATTCAACACATAAATTGTATTAGCTCCCCTATTAATATCTTTAGTCGGTTTTATACTAAAGATGTCGTATCCTCTAGGTAATTTAATTATATCATAGTTATATATTTTTCTCAATATTTTTTATATAACTTTACATTTATTTCTTTTTCTTTAAGATATATGTAGTATTATCTTTAATTGTTTCTGGAGTTATGATTAATTCGCTATAAACTTCTGGATTAGAAGCTATTTCAAATGAAGCATAAGATAAGGCTGCTTCTATTATTGAATCTAAACTACGAGCACCAAATCCTTTTTTCTCCGCTGATGAGGCTATTTCATTTATGGCTTCTTCAGTAATTGTTAATTCTATTCCTTGCTTTTGTAGGAACTTTTGATTTGTTTGTAGGGCACTATTTTCTGATTTTATAATTCTTATATAACTATCATGATTTAGTTCATTCATTTGTACTATAACTGGGAATCTTCCTATTAGTTCTGGTATCATACCATTTTTAATAAAATCCTCAGTTGTTAAATCTTTGTATTGTTTTGGTTTACTCTTTTGCTCAAAGCCTACTACTTTATCAGGAATTAGTTCTATACGAGACCAGCTTCCCATACCTACTATCATTAATTTACTTGTATCGAAAGTATATTTTCTGCTATGCCACATTATATCGTATTTTCCGTCTTCAACTATTTTTAATAATGCTTCTTGGACATCTTTTTGGTTTACTTGACTTTGTGTTTTGTTTGTTTCAGATAATTTATCTAATTCGTCAATTATTAATATTCCTTTTTCGGCTTTTTCTAAGTCACCATTTGTGATATCTAGTAGTGATTTTAACATTTCTGATACATCTCTACCTACATATCCTGATGCGGTATATTCTGTTGCATTGGCTATATAGCATGGTATGTTTACATTTTTTGTTAATTGTCTAAATATTTCTGTTTTACCAACACCAGTGCTACCGTTTATTAAAATATTTCTTGATTTGTTAGTGGAAAAATTATTGTATTGTTTCCATATGGCAGTTAGTATTTTTTTGATAGGTTCATTTTGATCAATTACATTTTTAGTTATTTCAGTATATAACTTATTAACATTGATATCTATTTTGTTTTCTGTTTCTTTATTTGTTACTTGAAGTTTTGTTTGGTTTTCATTTTTTGGTTCTTCTATTTGTTTTTCATATGTTATTTTTATACCAAATTCTTCTTCTATTTCTGAAAATACTTCAGGATAATATGTTATATAGAAAACTAAAATATCTCTATCTAAAAAAATACTTTCTTTACTATATTTGTCTTTATCATAGAAGTTAATCATTGGTGTACATTCGTCACTAAATTGATTTAACTTATATTTGTATTTTTTTGCATAATGTAATATTAATGCTTTTATAACTACTAGTGGTAATAATGGGAATTGCTTATTGTATTCTGCTAAACTTTTTCTAGCGGCAAAACCGTAAGTGTTACCTTCGATTATATGATGATATGGTGTACCATGTTCATCAATTAATTCTTCTTCTTCGTCATCATATGTTCCTATTACCACTTTATATGGTACATATTCTAAAGTTCCATAATTTCTTTTTAATTTGTATATTATTGCTATATCTTTTACTTCTTCTGAATTATTCATAAATCCCCCTACTAAAATTAATCTCTAATTTTTATATGTGTTTCTCTTAGTTGTTTTTCAAATACTTCATTTGGACAGCCCATCATTTGGTCGGAACCATTAGCTCCTAATGGAAAGGCTACCATTTCCCTTATATTCTCTTCATCTTGTAAAAGCATTAGTATTCTATCTATACCGGGAGCCATTCCAGCATGGGGTGGAGCTCCATATTGGAAAGCAGTATATAGACTTCTAAATTTGTTTTCTACGTCTTCTTCTGTATATCCTGCTAATTCAAATGCTTTTTTCATTATTTCAATATTATGGTTTCTTACGGCTCCTGAAGCCATTTCGTAGCCGTTACATACAAAGTCAAATTGATGAGCTACAACATTTTCCATATTTTCTTTTGTTAAAGCTTCTATACCACCTTTTGGCATACTAAATGGATTGTGTCCGAAATCCCAAGTGTTTTCTTCTTCATTGTATTCATACATTGGAAAATCATTTATGATACAGAACTCAAATTTGTTTTTATTTATTAAGTCTAATTCGTTACCTAGTTTGGTACGTAATAGACCTGCTAATTTATCTATTTTATGTTTGTTATCTGCTAGAATAAATAGTACACTACCTTTATTTAAATGACATTTTTCTATTAGTTCTTTTCTTAAATCATCAGTTAAAAATTTGTCAATTGATGACTTAAATGTCATATCTTCATTTACTTTTATATATGACATACCAGTAGCTCCTAATGACTTTATGTATTCTTCTATTTTTTTATACCATGAATTTGACTTATCAATATTATTTACTTTTATTCCTCTTATATTTAATGTTTTAAATGGTTCAAAAGTACTTTTTGATAATATTGTTGTTAAGTCTTCTATTAGCAATGGATTTCTTAAGTCTGGTTTGTCTGAGCCATATTTTAGCATTGCTTCTTTGTATGGTATTCTTTTAAATGGTATAGGAGATACTTCTTTATCACTGAAATGAGTAAATATATTATAGAAGATTTTTTGTCCTACTTCATATACATCTTCTTCATCAACGAAAGACATTTCTAAGTCTAATTGATAAAATTCACCATATAATCTATCACTACGTGGATCTTCATCTCTAAAACATGGGGCTATTTGGAAATATTTGCTAAATCCTGAGCACATTAATAATTGTTTGAATATTTGAGGTGCTTGAGGTAAAGCATAAAATTTGCCTTTATATTTTCTTGATGGTATTATGAAGTCTCTAGCACCTTCTGGAGATGATGCTGTTATGATAGGAGTTTGAATTTCAGTAAAATTCATATCTTTCATTATTTTACGCATGTAGTCTAATACTTTTGTTCTAAATAGTATTTTGTCATGTACTTCAGGATTTCTTAAGTCTAAATAACGATATTTTAGTCTTGTATCTTCAAAGGCTTCTTTGCTATGATTTATTTCAAATGGTAATACGTTATTTGCTGCTCCTAAAAGTTCATATGATGATATTAATACTTCTACTTCACCAGTTTTCATGTTTGGATTTGTCATACCATCGGCACGATGTCTTACTATTCCTGTTGCGGTAATGGTACTTTCTCTTGTTAAGGTACTAAATTTGTCTATTTCTTCGCTTATTAATTGAATAAGTCCTGTTTCGTCTCTTAGTGTTAAGAATACTAGACTTCCTAGATTTCTTATTTGTTCTACCCATCCTGCTACTTTTATTTCTTCACCGATGTTTTCTTTTGTTACTTCGCCACAATAAATTGTTCGATATTTATTTTTCATTTTATTCCTTCTTTCATAAATAAAAGCACATTAAATGAACCTATAGGGACGGATTATTATTCGCGGTGCCACCCTACTTCACTTAATGTGCGCTTTTGTTAGTTTTATATCGGAAACTATCCGTTCTATCTTTTTGTTACTACTTGTCACTAATAGTAATAGAAACTATAATTATTATATAATTATTACATTTGATTGTCAATTGGTTTAAATATTATTTTGATATTTATTTGATTTTTTTCTTACTTTTTATGTCTTCTAAAGATTTAATATCATTTTCTAAAATACTAATATAACTTTTCATTATACTATTTGTATTTTCTTCTAAAGTTTTAGTTATAGCATTAGCGTTGTAATTATTATTTTCAAATGATGTTATTATGTTAATTGTATCATTTATATGTTTACTACTTTTAGATACATATGAATATATTTTTAATATTTCTTTTTCACTTAATGTATTTATTTCGTCATTACTTAATGTTCTTTGATATAGTTTTGTGAAATTATCTACTAGTTCTTTCTTTTCTGTATCTTTTACGATATCTGAATTTAAGATATATACTAGATAGGTAATCATATAATATTCCGCTAATAATAATGTATCGTCTTTTTCTCTTTCCTCGATTACGATACTCATACTTTTATATAATTTGCATAGTTTTGCTGGTGATATATATTTTAAGGCATTCTTTAAGTATTTTATATTTTCTTTTGGAATGATATTTTTTATATCTTCTCCTTTTACTATTATATTAGAATTCATATTTATAAATAAGTCATTAAATAATTCATTATTATTTACTCTTTCCATAATTTCTCCTCACTGCTATATAATATCATAATTTTTTAATTATTTCAATAAGAATTGTTTTTTCTAATGACCTTAGGCATTAGAAAACCTAGAGTGACTACAGGCACGAAAGGCAAAAAGAAAAAGAAACAGTTATTTTTCGAGCATTATTGTTATTGGACCATCGTTTATAAGGGATACTTTCATATCTGCTCCAAAAATTCCCGTTTCTACTTTAATATTTTCTTCTTTTAATTTGTTATTAAATTTATCATATAGTAAGATTGCTTTATCACCACTTAAAGCTTTGATGTAAGATGGTCTTCTTCCTTTTCTGGTATCAGCATATAATGTAAATTGGCTTATGGATAAAATACTACCATTAACATCTATAAGACTTTTATTCATGACACCATTTTCATCATCGAATATTCTTAGATTTATTATTTTATCTACCATATAATCTATTTCTTTGTCGGTATCGCTATCTGTAAAACCCACTAATAACATTAAGCCTTTATTTATTTGCCCTACTATTTTGTTATCTACTTCTACACTTGATGACAATACTCTTTGGACTAATACTTTCATTAGTTCATCTCTCTTTCTACTTTTTCAATGAAGTTTAAATTTAATAAGTCATTCATGAATTTTTCTAATTTTTCTTTGTTTTCTACTAATACTGTCATACTGTATACTTTAGCACTACTTTTGTTTATAGTAGATATGCTATCTATTATTATGTTATTGGCGGATGCCTTGGTTATTATGTCTAGTAGATTGTCATATGCACTAGTATATATTAAGATATCTGAACTGTATTTCTTTGATATGTTATTATTCCATTTAACATTTATTAATCTTTCATCAATATCAATTATATTTTTGCAATTACTACGATGAACTGTAATTCCTGAACCTCTGGTAATATATCCTATTATGTTATCTCCAGGTATTGGCTTGCAGCAGCCACTTAGATTAGCTTTGATTTCAGCCATGCCTTCTACTAAAACATCGTTATTTTTTATACTTGTCTCTTTATGTGAATTGTTTTCATTTATTTTAGTGGCTAAATCTGGCTTTTCTTCTTCTTTTTTGTTTATTATTTTTATTATTGATATTGGAGTATGTTTACCTAGACTAATATCTACATATAATTCATCTATATCTTTAAGCTTTAGCTCGTTTAGTATTATATCAATATTTTTATTAGATAAAAATTCATTTATACTTATATTTTCTTTTCTTAATTCTTTTTCTAATAATTCTGATCCTTTTTCGATATTTTCATCTTTTTCTAATTTACTATAATATGATTTAATTTTGTTTTTAGCTCCTGAAGTTACTACAAAGGATAACCAGTCTTTACTTGGCTTAGAAGCTTTGTTAGTATTAACTTTGATTATATCACCAGTGGATAGTTTGTAGTCTAATGGAACGATATTATCATTTACTATGGCTCCAATAATTCTATCCCCTACTTCACTGTGAACTTTATAGGCAAAGTCAACAGGAGTTGAACCAGTAGGTAATTCTATTACATCTCCTTTTGGTGTATATACATATATAACATCGTTTGATAGTATATCTTTTTTTACTGAAGAGACAAATTCTTCTGATGTATTGGAATCTTCATTTAATTCTATTATGTTTCTAAATATTTGTAGTTTTTGTTCTGTGGCGTCTTTTATACTCTTTTCACCATTTTTATTTTCTTTATATGACCAATGGGATGCTATACCATACTCTGCTATTTTGTCCATTTCATATGTTCTTATTTGTATTTCGAAAAGTTGTCCATCAATACCAAAAACTGTTGTATGTAAGGATTGATATAAATTTGTTTTTGGCATAGCTATATAATCTTTAAATCTTTTTGGTACTGGTTTATATTTTGAATGTATTAAACCTAATGCTAAGTAACATTCTTGTTCAGTATCTACGAATACTCTAAGGGCTAATATATCATATATATCATCAAATTTTTTACCCTTACATAGTTTATTATATATACTATAAATACTTTTACTACGACCTTTCATTTCATGAGGAATGTTATGCTCAGTAAGTAAATCAGATACTTCATTCATCATTTTACTTACCGCTGCATCACGTTCAGTCTTTTTTAAGTTTAGTTTTTCTACTATATCAAAATATGCTTCTGGTTTTAGATAACGAAGCGATAGATCTTCAAGCTCACTTTTAATTTTATAGATACCAAGTCTATGGGCTACTGGAGTTAATATTTCTAATGTTTCTTTGGCCTTTCTTTTCTGTTTTTCTTCGGATAATACATCTATAGTACGCATATTATGTAGACGATCCGCTAATTTTATTATTATTACTCTTGGGTCTTCGGATAGTCCTACGAGAATTTTTCTTTGATAAGCTGCTGAAGCTTCGTAATCTGATGAAAAGTTTAGTCTGTTTATTTTGGTAACACCATTTACAAGTAAAGCTACTTCTTTACCGAAAAGGCCTTCTATTTCTTCATATGTAGCATCAGAATCTTCAATGGTATCATGAAGAAGAGCCGCTGCCATACATGGTGCATCAGCAGATATTTCGGTTAATATTAATGCAACATTAAGGGGATGTAATATATAGTCATCTCCAGATATTCTTTTTTGACCAAAATGTTTTTTCTCGGCATATTCATATGCAGACCTAACTAATTTTATATCTTCTTCGTTATTATTGTATTCTTTAAACTTATCAATAAGTTCATCAATGGTAATATATTTTGTCTTAGTACTCATTATTTCACCTTCTTATTTAACTATTATAAGAGGAAAAATACTTTCCTCTTATAATTAACAATTAACACCTTTAACTTTTAATTCTTCTACTTCATCTAGTTTCTTTTTTTCTTTTTTAGGTTTAGTTATTCTTCTAGACTCTAGTATTAACCATAATTGGTTAGATACATATATTGAAGAGAAAACACCCGCTATAAATCCTACTAATAAAGCTAAATTGAAGTTTAATATTTCACTTGCTCCAAAAATTATTAAACAAATTATTGGAATTATAGTTGTTACAGTAGTCATGATTGATCTAAAGAAAGTTAATCTTACAGAATCGTTTACGATATCTTTTAGTTTTTCTTTATCAATATTTTTTCTGTTTTTATAATTTCTTCTTATCATATCGAATGTTACAATAGTATCATTTATAGAGTATCCTATAATTGTAAGAAGAGCCGCTATAAAGATGGAATCTATTTCTAATTTAAATACTCCAAAGAAAATAGTTGTTATTAATACGTCGTGAAGTAATGCCACTATACCTGATATAGCATAATTAAATCTAAATCTAATACTTACATATGCTGTTATACCTAGAAAGGCTACTAATACTGCTATGATAGCATTTTTAATTAATTGTTTTTTTACTAAGTCTGATACTACATAGATATCTGCACTAGTATTATATTCTTCTTCTAGTTTTTCAGATAATTCTTTTACTTCATCTTTATTTAGTTTTTCTTTAATTGTTATAGTAGTTGAATCTTTAGTACTATTAATTTTATCGATAGTATATCCTTCTAATGATACTTTATCAGTTGTATTTACTGTTATACTAGTACCTCCAGTAAAATCTACTGCAAAATTAAATCCTTTTATTAGAGAATATGTAAGTCCTCCTACTATGACTATTAAAATTATTGGAAGCATAATTTTTCTTGAATTTACAAAATCTAATTTTTTGAATGGTATTCTTACTTCTTTAGCAGGAATTATTTTCTTTTTAGGTAATCCTATAAATAAATTTATTTTATTATCAAATACTCCACTCTTAGCAAATAATAGTATGACATATTTTTCTAGGTATACTAGGATGGCTATTGTTAAAATAATATTTATTATTAACATTGTTGCGAATCCTTTTACTGAACTTTGTCCTAAAATAAATAGTATTACCGCTACTATAAATGTTGTGATATTAGCATCTAAGATACTTGAAAGGGATTCCTCATTACCTAACTTTACAGCTTTTTCTAATGAAACACCAATTTTTAATTGATCCTTTATTCTTTCAAAAGTTATAATTGATGCATCTACTGCCATACCAATTCCTAATAACATGGCTGCTATACCTGGTAATGTTAATGTTCCTTGTATTAGATAGAATACTAGGAATGATGCCATTGTATATAGCATAACAGCTACACCTGCTATAAAACCACTGAAATGGTATAAAAGTACAAGTGTTAGTATTACAAAGCATATACCAATAATACCCGCTATTAAAGTTTTGTTTAATGATGCTTCACCATAAGTGGCTTCAACTGTTCTTGAAGATATTTCAGTTAATTTGGTTGGTAGAGATCCTGAATTTATTAATTCTACTAATGATTTGGCTTCTTCTTCAGTGAAATTACCTTGAATTATAACATCTGATGAAAAGGCTTGTGATACTCTAGCTGCACTTAAACATCTTGATGATGATAGTGATCCACATTTATCTTTTTCTTTGTAATATGAATCAGTATTTTCATCATAGTCTAACCAAATAACGATAATATTATTTGTCATGTCTTTTACACTGTTAGTTACATTATAAAATTTTTCATTATCTTTTATTGATAAACTTACAGCAGGATGTCCATACTGATCAGAAGTTACTTTTGCCGCTCCACCTAGAACATCAGCGGTCATTAGAAGATTATCAGAATAATCACGAAATGATAATACGGCTGTTGAAGATATTACTTCTCTTGCTTCATCTTTATTGGTGATACCCGCTAAGGCTATTCTGATACGATTACCATCTTCAATACTTATTTCTGGTTCATTTACTCCTAAAATATCTACTCTTTTTAAAATGGCTTTATATGTATTATATACCATATCTGAATCTAATTCTTTACCATCTAATGGTTCTATTTGATATAGTACCTCAAAACCTCCTTGAAGATCTAATCCATAATTAGTATGTTTAAATATTGGAATACATAAATATGCTGATATTAATAGTACACCAAATGATAATACTATTCCAGATATACACTTTATTTTTTTGTTTTTGTTTATTATTACTAGTAATAAAGCTATAAAACTTATTACACTTAATATAATTACTGCTATTTTCATAATATCGTCTCCTTCTTTATATTTAGTCTTCCTTTTTATTCTGGCTTTTTATGAATGTATCTACTTTGATAATATCCACGTCAATAATGTCGTTTACCATTTCTGATATAGTTAGATTTTGATCATAACGCCACTTATTTAATTTTAGATAGTTCCATATATCTAGCATACTAATATAGTCGTATTTTTCTTTAATCATTCTAAGTTTTACTTTTAAAGCTCCTTTTAGATCGTTAAAGAGTTCTTTTTCACTACTATAATCCATAACTAATCACCATAAGTTAATTATACTATATATTGGAAAAAAAGCAAAGAAAAAATAGCAACTTATGCTATTTTTCATCTTCATTTTTCCTTTTTTCAAATAATAATTCTATATCAATGTTTAAAGCATTGGCAATATTACTAACTGCATCGATTGAAAAATTTTTCTTACTATTTGGAGCCTCTATTCGTCTGATAAATTCATGTGAATATTCAGTCTTTTCTGCTAATTCGGCTTGTGTCATTTTTCTTTCTTTTCGATAATGTTTAATATTCTTGGCAATTAGTTCATATATATCATAATGTTTTTCACGCTTTCTTTCCAACATGCATCACCTTAATGTTATTTTCTCACAAAATAACAGTTTTTTATGTAAACCATTTGGTTACATTATTAATATTTGTTGCTTATTTATGCTACATTTTGGTAATTACTTTTTATTTTTTTTAATGCCTTACCCTCCCCTCTTGATACCGCTACTTGATTCATTTTGAGAATACCTGCTATTTCTGTTTGTGTTTTATCTTCAAAATATCTTAAATAAATTATTTCTTTATCAGGGCTTGGAAGTTTGTTAATAGTATCATATAACATTATATTATCTATATTATAATAATCTTTTTGATCGCCAATTGTATCGGATAATGATAAATCTTTACTATCAGTATATATTATTCTATCTAAACTATCCACTGGATTCATAGCAAGCATGACTTCATCTATTATTTTTTTATCTATTTCTATAAACATAGCTATTTCTTCATTAGAGGGTTCTTTCATTAATTTTTGACTTAAAATTATCTTTGCTTCGTTTATCTTTTTATATAATTTATAGTAGTCTCTTACTAATTTAATATTTCTACTATTATATACATAAGAATATATTTCACCATATATGTATTTATAGGCATAAGTAGAAAATTTTGTATTTTTATTATCTTGATAATTATTATATGCTTTTATTACTCCTTTAACCCCTTCTTGGTATAAATCTTCTTTATCATAATTTTTAAAATATTTGTTTATTATGGCATAAATAAGACCATTACAAGAGGTAATTATATCTTCATATTTATTCATTAGATCATCCTTTCAAATAGTTTAAAAGCATCATACTCATTATCTATTTTAGGAATATCTTTAAATAGTCTTTTTGATATGTTAAATTTATCACAGATAATTATATTTCCTTTATTATTTTTAAAGTTTTTATATAATTTTTTTAAATATTTTATACTATAACTATCTATTGAATATATATCATCTATGTTAATTACAATGTATTTAAAGTCTTCATCTACTATTCCTTTAACGGTATTTTTGTTTAAATCTCCCTTCACTCTTATAAAAAGTATTCCTCTTCTAAACTCCATACTAGTTTTTAACACTTTTATTCACCTCTATTATAATTTAGCATATCTTTTATTTTTAATATACATATTCGACAAAACTAGACCTTTATTTTTTTCGACATCTTTCACCTCCTAGTAATCCCTCTATATATATAAACACTAAAAAGGTTAAAAAAATGTAACTTTTTGGATTTTATTTAAAATTATTTAAAAAAAATAAAAAAAGACTTATATTTTTAAGTCTCCTTTTATTATTTCTTGTAGATTACGAATAAATATTGTAAATATATTAGCTTTATCTATATTTTCTGTTACTGTTGCATCAATATTAGATATTACTTTATTGTTTTCAATAATATCGATGGTACCGATAGTATCTCCTTTTTTTACTGGAGCTATGATAGTAGAAATGTTTGTTTTATATGTTATATTTCTATCTTCATCTGTTTTTTTGCTTAAAATGGTTATTGTTTCTTTAGATGTTATATTTGCTTTTGTTTTTTTACCTAATTCTACTTTTACTGACTTTAGTTTTGTATTATTATCAACTATATTTTTTACTGTATATATATTATATCCATAATCTAGCATTTTTGTTGTATCACTACTTCTCTTTGCCGCTGTAGGTTCATTCATTACTACGGTTATTAGACGCATGTTATCTTTTTTAGCGGTGGCTGTTAAGCAATAGCCTGCTCCTTTAGTAAAACCTGTTTTTAAGCCATCGGCTCCAGAATAAAATTTTACTAGTTTATTTGTATTGACTAGCCAGAATGGACTCTTAGTATCTTTTCTTAAATAGTCTTCATAAGTTGAACTAAATTCCAATATTTTTTCATGCTTTATTAATTCTTTGGCTATTAGTGACATATCGTAAGCACTTGAATAGTGATTATCAGTATCAAGTCCAGTAGAATTAACAAAATTAGTATTTTTTAAACCGAGTTCTTTAGCTTTAGTATTCATTTTTTTAACAAAGTTTTCTTCACTTCCTGCTATACGCTCGGCCATGGCAACTGTAGCATCATTTCCTGAGGCTATAGTTATTCCTTTTAACATGTCAGTGACGGACATTTTTTCACCAGCTTTTAGGAATATTTGACTTCCGCCCATGGATGATGCTTTTTCAGAAGCTGTTATTTGTTCATCCCATTTTAAAGTGCCTTTATCTATTTCTTCCATTATTAGGAGCATACTCATCATTTTTGTCATTGATGCTGGTGGTAATTTTTCATAAGCATTTTTTTGAAATAGTATTTCTCCAGTAGAAGCTTCTATCATAATGGCACTTTTTGCATCAGGAGCTAAGTCTTCTTTTTCTTCTGCATTGACTATAGAAAACAAAAAAAGACAGAATATAAATATTAATATTTTTTTCATATTATCACCTAGTAAAAACTATGCTTTTATTAATATTTTATTCTATCTATTTATTTAATTTCTTTTATTAAACTTTTGATTAAACGTTTTGAGTGTTCTTTTTGACTTCTTTTAAAATCGTTGTACGCATTATCAAATCTTGCAAGTGATGCTGTTTCTACTTTTTTTAAGTAATTTTTATATGCTTCTTTGGTATTTTCATCATTAAATTTGCTTAAGTATGCTTTAGCATCTTCTTCACTTACAAATTTGCATTCTTTTTCACAAGTTAAGCCATAATTTGTAATACATGTTTCATGTGGACATTTTACACTTATAACTCTACCTGTTACTTTTTCTCTTATTCCTAATAGTGGTGTATAATTACATATAACTCTGAATTCTTTTAATTCATCGTTACATAGATTAACTTCAAAATAATTTTTTTTCATAATACTTCTCTCCTTGTGCTAATTATTATATGACATTTTATCTTATTTGTCAATATTAGAGATAATATAGGTATTTGTAGGTGTCATAAAATATGGTTTTGAGTAAACTATATTAGATATCACGTAAAGGAGGTATATATATGTATTATTACGGAGGATATTCTGGAGGTTATGGCAATAGTGGATGTGGTTGCGGAAGTAATATGAGCTATGCCTATCCTTCATACGGCTATGGCTATACAGGTGGTTATGGTTATGGTAGCAGTGCCGCTATTATATTAGTATTATTTATATTACTAGTAATTATAATAGGTTCAAGAGTAACTGCATAATATTTAGGGAAAATACTTCCCTTTTTTTTATTTTTATGTTAAAATATCTTCTGGAAGAAAGGAATGATTGTATGCTTAGAACAAAAGATATACTTGATGAAAAAGATCCACGTGTTAGAGCAGAAAATACAGATGTTGAATTTCCTTTAAGCTTAGAATATAAAAATATTATACCAGAAATGTTAAAACATTTAAGATACTCTCAGATTGAAAAATTATCAAAGAAGTATAACTTAAGACCTGGTATGGGGCTTGCTGCTCCACAATTGGGTATTAATAAAAACTTTTTTGTAGTTTGCTATGAAAGAAAAGAAGGAGTATTTGATGATTATGTGCTTATTAATCCTAAGGTTATTTCTTATTCTGAGGAAATGATTTATGCTGGTGAAGGAGAAGGATGTTTAAGCGTTAATCGTGAAGTTGATGGTATTGTACCAAGACATGCTAGAATTACAGTTGAAGGATATGATTTAGAAGGTAATTTAATTAAATATCGTGTTCGTGAGGATTTGGCTATTGCTTTTCAACATGAACTTGATCATTTAAAGGGAATTTTATTTGTAGATTATATTGATCCTAGTGATCCATATAAAAATGCTGAAAATATGCGTGAAATATAAAAAACATGTTAATATGACATGTTTTTATTTTAGTATTAATATTAAGATGATTATTACTAATAATAGTAATATAGAACCTATAATTATTAAAATTTTATTATTTAGAAAACCATTTTTATTCATACTATTTAGTAAGTTGATTTTAAACATATCTCTCTCAGCATGAGATTTAGATATCATTACTCCTTTGTATGTTTGAAGTTCTTTCTGATGGCCTTCACTTAATATTTCTTCTGGAGTTATGGTATCTAACATTATTATTTTTTGATTTTCATAAAGAGTATAATGTAATACTACATCTCCATGTACTTGAGAAAACATTCTATCGGTAGGAAGCTTAAATTCATATTTAATTATTCCTTCTTTACTATTTTTGGATACAATTACTCCCTGCATATTTCCATCACGTAATTTTGGTACACAATCAAATATTAATTTTTTGTAAGCTAGCATATTATATTTTTTTAAGGCTCTCGTTTTTTTGTTGAATTCGTTTTCATTTAAGTATTCTACTACATATGTATGCATTTTATCACCTATATACATTTTACTACATATTTGTTTTTTTTTAAATACTTTTTGATAAAATATTTGAAAAACGAAGAAAAATTAAATTTTCTTCGTTTTGATAAGCATTTTACTTTTACTTTTATTTAGTATTTGCCCAGCTTCTTTAATTCCTATTATTTTTTCATCTGAATTGTCTTGATGTTTCATTTTTTCTTCTTTATATCTTGAATATACCACTACATTTACAGCTGTATTAATGGTTGGATTACTTTTATAATATTCTTTTTCTTCATCATTCATTTTTTCTATGAATGATGTTGATTTTAGGCTATCTACTAAATATGGTTTTACTTTATTATATTTTATTACTTTATTGGCTGCTACGAATATATTGATTACTGGTAATAATAATAATAATAATTTTTTGTAATTTGTTTTCTTTTTATTTGGTTTTATTTCATTAGTTATGTTTTTAATATTTATTTTATATCCTTTATCTGATACGTCTTTATACATTCTAAAATAATTATATTTTACTATCATTATACTTGCTATACTTGTTACTACATAAGCTCCTAATATTAACATAAGTTTTCTTCCTTTCAGAGCTGCTATTATATCATTACTAGACTTTATTGTCAAATATTATTTGCTATTTATTTAAAGTACTATTTCCTGTTTTATAGTCGATAATTATGCCATCTTGAATATTGTAAACAAAGACATTGAATTTTATTCCTTTTCCGTTATCTTCTATTGAGTATGCTTCCATTTCTACTCCTGTTGCTAATAAGTTGTTACCTTCAAATACGGGAGTTACTCGATATAAAACATGATTATTTGTTTCTTTTATATATTTGGCTACTTTATTTTCGAACTCTAACATACCTACTGTATTCATACTTCTAGTACAAGTTATTAAATTTTTTTCATTGGCGTTTTCACCGGTTAATTGATATCCTATTAAATGGCATCTATTATATAGATATTTACCTTCTACTATATCATACTTTACTGTATGCCAACCACTAGGCTTTATTCCTCCTATACTACCTCTTTTTTCAGTGGGCATCATACTTTTATCAATATTGGCATAAGCTGTTGTACATCTTCCTAGGTTATCTAATTCACCATATTTTTCAAAAGTAGTTGTATTTTTTTCTTCTTCTTTGAAATATGGTTCGTTATCATTAATTATAACATATGATTTATTGCTATACTGTGGTATTTCTTCTAAAGACGATACTGTTGTTTCGGAAGTAGCTGTAGTATTACCTATGATATTGTTTATATCTATATTATAATATTCTATTACAAATATTATTAATATTGGTAGTAATGCTATACTATATTTTTTTAGTTTATTTTTTTTCATATTTATACCTCTTGTAGTAATATTCTACTACTATTACATTATAACATAGATTGTGTTATTTATTAAAAAAAATCAACTAAAAATAGTTGGCTTTTTAAATTATACTCAAAATAATTTGAGTTTTTGTTAAATATGGTGCTGAATGTAAGAATTGAACTTACCCCTGAAGCTTACCATGCTTCTGTACTACCACTATACTAAATCAGCGGAAATTAATATTATTTAAATAATATTAATTTTGCAAATATGATTAATGCAAGAATTACTCTATAGAAAGCAAAGATTGAAAAATCATGCTTTTTGATATAGTTTAGTAGGAATTTTATTGTTAAAATACCCATTGCGAATGATGTTATTATTCCTACTATTACTTCTTTAGTAAATACTAGGTCACCAACTTTTAATACTGTGGCACCACATATTACTGGTACTGATAATAGGAAGGTAAATTTTGTTATTGCTTCTTTTGATATTCCTTGTAATCTTCCCGCTAGAATTGTAGTACCACTTCTTGAAAAACCTGGTATTACTGCAAAAGCTTGAGAAATTCCTATTATTATTGCTTGTTTTAATGTTATATTTTCAAATTTTGTTTCTTTCTTATAATGCTTACTAGCCCATTTGTCTCCAACATATATTAGAACACCCATTACGGCTAGTGATAAAGCTATTAACCATATTTTGTTTCTTATTACATTTTCTATTATGTCATCTAGTAATAGTCCTGCTAAAGCGGCAGGTATTGTTGCTACTACTAAATACCAAAACATTCTTCCATTTGTTGTTTTCTTCTTTGTTTTTATATCTTTGATGGCTCCAATAAATAAGTCCCACCAATCTTTAAAAAAGAATACTAGTACTGCCATCATTGTACCAAAATGTAGTGCTACATCAAAAGCTAATGATGATTCTTCCCAACCAAATAGATATGGGAATAGTATTAAATGAGCTGATGATGAGATTGGTAAAAATTCCGCTATCCCCTGAATAATTCCTAATATTATTGCTCTAAATACAGTCAAAATTATTCACCTTCTAATTATTTTCTTTTAATACTTCTACTGCTTTTTCCATGGCCATATTGTATTTTAATACTTCTTTTGAACCGAATTCTTTCATTATTTCTTCTTCAGTTACATTATAGTTTTTGGCTATTTTTGCTATTTCTTTATCAATATCTTTATCTTTAATTTCTATTTTTTCTTCTTTGATTATTGCTTCTAATAAATAACGATATTTTAATCTTGTTTCAGCTTCTTTTTTGATATCTTTCATGATATCTTCTTTTTTTACACCAGCATAAGCGTAGTATAATTCTTCATTTACGCCTTGCATTTCTAATCTTTTTACGAAGTCTTTATACATTTTATCTGCTTCTGCATCGATTATTTCTTCTGGAATTTCAATAGTCATATTTGATGATGCTTTAGCTAATAAATCTTCAACAAATTTGTTTTCTGTGTCATGTTCTTTTTGAGTCTTTATTTCTTCTTCGACAACTTTATTTAATTCTTCTTTATTTGTTACGCCTTCCATGTCTAAGTCTTTAAAGAATTCTTCATCTAAATCAGGAATTACTCTTTTTTTAATGTCATGTACTGTTACGTTGAAGACTACTTCTTTTCCTGCTAAATCCTTAGCCATATAATCTTTTGGGAAAGTTAGTTTTATATCTTTACTTTCTTCTTTTTTCATTCCTACTACGCCTTCTTCAAAGCCTGGTATAAATGAATGACTACCTATTTCTAATGAATATCCTTCAGCTGATCCGCCTTCGAATTCTTCATTATCTTTAAATCCTTTGAAATCGATAATAGCAGTATCGCCTTCTTCTACTGCACCATCTTTTGATACTAGTTCAGCAAATCTATCTAGGATATGTCCTACTTCGTGTTCAATTTCTTCTTTTGTTACTTCTACTTTATCTTTTTTTACTTTTAATTCTTTATATTTTCCTAATTTTACTTCTGGATCTGTAATTATTGTTATATTTACTTCAAAGCCATCATCATCAGCAGATACTATCTCTAGTTTTGGTTCTACTGCTGGTATTAGTTTTTCAGTAACTATTATTTCTCCATATTTAGCATCGATTAGGTCTTCCATTGCACTTCTTACGATATCTCCTGTACCATATTTCTTTTCAAAAACATTTCTTGGTACTTTTCCTTGTCTGAATCCATCTACTTTGGCATTCTTTGATACTTTTGCAAATGCTTTGTCTTTTGCTTTGCTCCATTCTTCTCCACTTACTTTATAGTTTATTTGTTTTTTCATATTTTTTACCTCCCTAACAAATTTCTACTATTTCTACTTCGTATTCACCATTAGGAGAGGCTACTTTTTTTACTTCTCCTACTTTTGCGTTCATTATTGCTTTAGCTATTGGGCTTTCGTTTGATATTTTATTGTTTGATGGATCTGCTTCTTTTGATCCTACAATACGATATTCTTCTATTTCGTCATCATCTACATATTTTATTTTTACTGTAGTTCCTAATCCTACTTTATCAGTAGATGCCTTTTTTATTATATGAGCATTTTCCATTATTTTTTCTAACTCTTGTATTCTTCCTTCTACTTGTGCTTGTTCTGTTCTAGCTGCATCATAATCAGCATTTTCAGATAAGTCTCCAAGAGCTCTTGCCTCTTTTAAAGCCTTGATAACAGCGGGCCTTTTAACATTCTTTAGTTCATTTAATTCTTCTTCTAACTCTAGAAATCCTTCATCAGTTAGATATACTTTATTGTCGGTCATTTTTATTTCCTTCTTCCTCTTTCTATTTGAAATTATTTTTTCTTTTTTACAATTCAAAATTGTACTAAATTTTGATACTTTTGTCAAGTATAAATTTACTTTTATTATATTCTAAAATTTATTATTATTAACTTATTTTTATTCGAATCATATCATTTGGATAAACTCTCTTATCTAGCTTGAATTTTAATATTTCTTCTGGATGCCTACCGATATTTACTTTTTCACCATCTTCATTATATATATCAGGCATTTTGAAACTAAATGGTTTTATATTTGGACCAAATATTTCTACTTCATCACCGGTTTGAAAATAATTTCTTTCGGTTATGGTTACCATGCTGGTTGTCTCATCATAATCTTTAACTATTCCTAGGAAATCTTGATTTGACACTTCATTTCTTCCTAAATAATATTGTTCATTTACGGTTGGTAATTTGTCCCAGAATTGAACGGTTGCTTCTCTATTGGCTACTCTATCTAATATTTTTTGATAATATTCTACTTTTTCTTCGGTTAATTTATTTTCGTAATAATCATCAATTAGATTTCGATAGGTATTTATGACAGTGGCTACATAGTAATTACTGCGCATTCTTCCCTCTACTTTTAGAGAAACTATGCCTATTTCTATCATTTCTTTTACTTTGGTTAACATCATTAAATCTTTTGATGAAGCAGTGAATTTTGTTTCTGATTCTATCATGTTGTTATTTTTATCATATAATGGGAATTCCCAGCGGCATATTTGAGCACAACCACCACGGTTGGCATCTCTTTTGGTAAAATAATTTGATAATACACATCTTCCGGAATATGATGAACACATTGCACCATGGACAAATGTTTCTATTTCCATACCTGTTTTGTCTATTATTTCTTTTATTTCATTTTTTGACATTTCTCTTGCCAATACAACCCTTTCTACACCTTGTGATTTCCAAAATGATACTGCTTCATAGTTTAATGTAGATGCTTGCGTAGATATATGTACTTTTAAATTTATATTATTATCATTTATTATATCTATTATTAATGGATCTGATACGATTATGGCATCTACTTTAGCTTCTGATAAAGCTATTAAATATTCTTTTATACCTTTTATATCTTCGTTGTGAAAAACGATATTTACTGTTACATAGACTTTTTTATTTAGATTGTGAGCATACTTTACGGCTTCTTGTATTTCTTCAATACTAAAGTTTTTAGCATTAGCACGAAGTGAATAATTTCTTCCTCCTATATAACAAGCGTCTGCTCCATAAAGAAAGGCAAATTTTAGTTTTTCTAGATTTCCAGCGGGTGCTAATAATTCTACTTTTTTATGCATCTTTATCACCTTTCAATCGATAAATTGTTTTTATATTATAGAAGCCTTCATAAGTATTTTCCATTTTTTCTTTACTTATATATTTATCTATTATATCAATATTATTTGTACTTGATAAATCTATTACTAAATTTATGTCTTTTAACTCCTCTATATGATTTATTAAATTTACTAGTGGACTATAAATAATAGTACCATATTTTTTTTCTATAATGGTATACTTATTATCATTATTATATATACAATATAGATTGTCTTTTTTTTCTTTATTTATGTATGTAAAATAACTAGTAAGTAATAATCTACGAGAATAAAAGATTGGTAATAATCCATATACTGTGTAATAGATGTTTAATTTTGTATTATTTTTTATATCTAATATTTCTTCTTTAGTTATATCTGATGTTATATAGGTACTATTTAAACCATGGTTATAATAAAAATTATTACTATTTATACTGGCATTTAGATGCTCCTGCGATAATATTAATTCTTTTTTAATATTCATATCTTTAGCTATTTTAAATATGCCAATATCATAAAATAATATGCCTTCTATATTGCTTTTGGCCACTTTATTTAATACTTCTTTTACAAGTGGTATATCTTTATTATTAATCATTTTATTCATTGCTATGATTATTTTTTTATCTACTGACTGTGCTAAAAGAATTATTTCTTCAATAGTTAATTCAAAATTATATATGGATAAATCTTTGACACCTATTATTATGCCTTTTATATCTTTATTTAGAATGATATCTATATCTTCTTTTTTATTTGGTACAACAATTATATTATTCATATTTTTTACTCCTTTTGGATATGGCTATTTTATCCCCTACTGGTATATAAATAGTAGAAAATTCTTTATTGTTATCTAAAAAGTTAATAAATAATTTTATTTTGTTTACGATGCCTTTTTGATTTTTAGTTTTTATTAGATTTGGGTTTTCTACTAAGCCATGGAAGGATAAGTTATCTGTAATAATTGTTCCATCTTCTTTTAAATTATCTTTATATTTTTCAAAGAAAAGGATATTCTTTCCTTTAGCGGCATCGATAAATATTAGATCATATTTTTCTTTTATATCTGTTAGTGTGGCGTCGTCATTAATGATATTTATTTGATTTTCTAAATTATATTTTTTAATATTTGATACTGCTATATTATATCTGTCTTTATCTTTCTCTATAGTAGTTACTTTGATGTTTTTATTTGCTTTAGCCATCATAATAGCGGAGTATCCAATAGCACTACCTATTTCTAAAATATTTGTAATTTTATTTTCTTTAATGTAATTAACTAGATATAATATTCCATCTTTTTGCATGATAGGTATTCTATTTTCTTTTGCATATTTTTCTATTTCTTCCATATTTTTTCACCTTAACTTTTAAAAGAAAAGCAACTTTTTATTGCTCTTCTTTTAATTTTTCTTTTTTCTTAAATTTTAATTCTTCAGAAGCCGTTTCTTCATCTAAAAAATATTTATTAGCCATTTTAGTATCATATGTTAGTAAGTGTCCTTCAATATAGAAGCCAGGGAATTTCTTTTTTATCCACTCTTCTTCAATATTGACACTTACTATATCTTTAATGCTTTTTACATATATGTTACTATGATAATTGGTAATTAACTTTGAATCTTTAATATGAAGTGATGTTATTAATGATTCTCCTTCAGTTCGTAAGAAAAAACCTTTATCATTATAATATATAACGTTATATATTTTTTCTGTTCCATCTATAAATGTTATATTTATATTATCTAATAGCATTATACCACCATTCATAATAAAACTCCTCTCAATAGCATTATTTATTATATCAAAGCATTATTCTTATGTCAATAATATTATCTTATTAGTAATGTAGTAATAGTTATTAATGTTATTACTAATGCTATAGCTATGGCTATTATGTATATTTTTTCGTTTACTTTTACTTCAACGTAGCTATCACCATTTTCTTTATATTTTAGTTCTATTTTTCCACCTTTTCTTTTAACCATTTCTTTTAGTTTTTCTTCTATTTCTGGAATAGTTAAACTAGTTGTTAAAAACATATCTAAGATAGCTTTTTTGAATACTTCAGGGCTTAAATACCTTAGTACTTCATAATTTTTGTAGTATTCTTCTGCTAAAGAAGCAATGTCTCTTTTTCTTTTCATAATACAACACCCTTTCTACTTTTATGAGTTTAGTATATCATAAAAGAGTGCTTATTTCAAGACTATACTCCAAAATTATGTTTTGTTTTCTTTGTTATTATTTTTCTTATTATATCTAATGGGATAATGCTAAATGATAGAACAATTGTAATTAATAATTCTTTTATATTTATTCTTGTAGTTTGAAAAATTGTTATACCGGAATATGTTATGGATATTTGTACTATGATGATAAATAGTATTATTAATAAAAAGATTTTGTTTTCTGATAAATGAGCAAATATATTTAGTCTGTGTGTTCTAGCATTAAATGCATTAAATGTTGCTAAAAAGATAAATAGACAGAAAAATGATGTCATAAAATGATTATTATCTACAAATAAATTTTTTATTATTGGAAGTTTTAGAAAGATAATGCATAGTACTAAAGAGTATAATCCAGAAGATAGTATTTCATTAATCATATATTTGTTTAAAATGTTTTCTTCTTTCTTTTTTGGTGGTTCTTTCATGTACTCTATTCGTGGTACTTCGTAGGAAAAGGCTAATCCTGCTAATGTATCCATGACCATATTTATCCATAACATCTGTACAACGGTTATTGGCGATGGTACTCCGATAAATGGCCCTATTAGGGCTAAAAGAATAGCGGATACATTTACGGATAATTGGAAAATAATGAATTTACGAATATTTTTAAATATTGTTCTACCGTATAATATTGCTTTAGATATTGATACTATATTGTCATCTAATATTACTATATCTGAAGCTTCTTTGGCCACTTCGGTACCACTACCCATGGCAAAAGATACATCGGCTTTTTTAAGAGCAATGCAATCATTTACTCCATCACCAGTCATTCCTGTTACTAAGCCTAATTCTTTTGATAGTAATACTAGTCTTTTTTTGTCTTCTGGAAGAGCTCTTGATACTACTTTTAATCTTGGTATTATTTTTTTTAATTCATCGTCATTTATTTTATTTAATTCATTACTAGAAAGTATTACATCAGCATTATTGCTTACTATACCTACTTCTTTGGCTATACTGGTAGCAGTTTCTTTGGAGTCTCCTGTTACCATAATGGTATTTATTCCTGCTGATTTTATTAAATTTAAACCATCTCTAGCCTCTTTTCTTATTTCATCTTTAATAAATATTATACCTACTAATATATTTCTTCTTATATTATCTGTAGGATAGATACTTTGAGAAGTAGATATAGCTATTGCTCGAATTCCTTTATTTGTTTTTTCTTTTATAATGGACATTAGTTTTTCTTTATCTAAATATTTGCTTTTTCCATTTTCATCTATATAATTAGTAGTATACTTTAATAATACATCAGGTGCTCCTTTTATTAGTTTAATTTTTTTATTGTTTTTTTCTATTATTGATATGGAATATTTATTTTGACTATTAAACATTATTTTATCAATTATCTTTATAGTGTCTTTTTTGTTTTGACCTGCGAAAGATAGTAAGGCTTTATCGGTTATATTTCCCCCTATTATTTTGTTAGTAGTACTATCATATTCTGAATCGTTGTTATAAATAATGCTATCTATTAGGATTTGTCTATAAGATGTTAATAATTCATTTATATTAGTATACTCATTTAAAGATCCATCTAATATTGATATTACTTCCATTTTACCATTGGTTATGGTTCCTGTTTTATCAGTAAATAATATATTTAATGATCCTGCAGTTTCTATTCCAACCATTTTTCTTACTAGGACTTTGTTTTTTAACATTTTCTTTGAATTAGTTGATAATACCAGTGTTATCATCATTGGTAGACCTTCGGGGACGGCCATTACTAATACTGATACCGCTAATGTCATTGCTTCTAGAATATAACCTATGATGGTATTTAATGGTATGGCTTTTATTATTGATAGATTGAAATTATTTAGAATAAATACTTTAGAAAATAAATAAGAAATGGCTATAAGGATAGCAGCTATGTAACCTATTTTGCTTATTATTTTGGCTAGATTGGTTAATCTTAGTTTTAATGGCGATATATCTTCTCCGGTTGTTAATTCTTTGGCCATTTTACCATATAATGTATCCATACCTACTTTAGTTATTAATACTTCAGCAGTTCCATCATAAATGGTTGTTCCTCTATAAACTTTATTCTTATCGGATATGATATTTATATCTTTTGTTAATTCTTTATATACTTCTTTTGATTCTCCATTTAGTGATGATTCATCTACTGATAATTTTCCTCTTATTAAAATACCATCTGCTGGTATTTTTTCGCCACTTGATAAAATTATTACATCATTTTTTACAATGTCATCTATTGATATTTCTATTATTTTTTTATTTCTTCTTACACGGACATTTATTTTTGATGATTCTTCTTGCATTCTTTCAAATGCTTTATTAGATCCATACTCACTAATAGCGGATATTAGAGATGCTACTAAGATGGCTATTACTATACCAATTGTTTCAAAGTAATCGAAGTCTTTAAATAAAAATATTGTTTTTACTGCTAAAGCTATTATTAATATTTTTATAATTGGATCTCCTAAAGTTTCAATAAATAAATTAAAGAATGTATTGGTATTTTTTCCGCTAATGTTATTACTACCATATTTTTTTCTGCTTTCCTTTACTTCTTCATTATTTAAACCATTATTATTGTACATAAGAATCCTCCTATGGTACATAATATTTTATGTTTGATTTTTTTAGAAGTTTTATGAAATGACAAAAAATGACTATTTTATTTAATAGTCATGATTAATGTTCATACTTTTTAAATACAAATTTTTTATTTGTATAATAGTTATATATAAATGTAAGAAGCGAGCTTATTATTTTAGACCAAAAGTTTGATATACTAACTTGTTCAATTAATATAACAAGTATAGTACTATCTATTAGAAAACCTATTAATCTAAAGATTATGAAATCTAGTATTTGGGTTATTTTGTTTCTTTTATTTGTAGGTATTGAGTTAAATAGTTTTTGATTTAAGTAAAATAATAAGCTAAATGATACTAAGTAAGCTATAAAGTTTGCTAATATGTATGCTTTGGGATTTATTTTTGTTATGAAAAAATATATTAAGTATAATATTATAGTACATATAATGGAGATACTGCAATATCTTATAAATTCTTTGTTTTTATTATATATGTTAATTATATTACTCATTTTTACACCTTTAATCCTTTATAACTACTTTTGATTATTATAGCATTAATTTTTTTGGCTGTAAACTTGATTTTGAAATGTGTTGTTTATTTGTTATAATCATCTAGAAAGCTTTTATATACTCCGTCTTTCTTTGTTCCTAATACGCAATTTAGATTTACATTATCTAAGCTTTTAAAAATATTTCGATCGATATTTGGATTTATTTTCTTTAATTTTTTTATTAATTCTTTTATTTCTTTTCTTTTACTTGTACCATCATTTATTAATGAACATCCTTCGGTAAATCTACATGCACAGTTTATAAAGGTTAATTCGGCATTATTGCGCCATGATATAATGTTTTCTTCTTCAACTAAGTATAGTGGTCTTATTAACTCGATACCTTCAAAGTTGTCACTATGTAACTTTGGCATCATTGTTTTTATTTCTGAACCATAAAACATTGATAATAGTGTTGTTTCTATTACGTCGTTAAAATGATGCCCTAGTGCTATTTTGTTGCAGCCTAATTCTTTGGCTTTATTGTATAAATATCCTCTACGCATTTTGGCACACATATAACATGGACTATCAAAACTTATTTTAGATACTACGTCAAATATATCGCTTTTGAATACTTCTATTGGTACATTTAATGTTTTGGCATTATCTAATATCATATTTAAGTTATACTCATTGTATCCTGGATCCATTACTACATACCTAGCATTAAAATGGACATTACCATGTCGTTCTAATTCTTGTATACATTTTGCCATTAAGAAAGAATCTTTACCTCCGGATATACATACCATGATATTATCATTTTCTTTTATTAATTCGTATTCTTTTACTGCTTTGACAAACTTACTCCATATATCTTTACGATATTTTTTTATTATACTTCTTTCTATTTCTTTATATTTTTCCATTTTCTTCATACTCCTTATATATTGAGTTAAACGCCTGCAAAAATATATCTATTTCCTCTTTAATAGTTAAATGAGAAATACTTAGTCTTAATGATGAAGATGAAAGTGATTTATCTTTGGTTAAGGCATAGACTAATTTTGATGGTGTTTCGATTGGACAACATGATGTTTTTGTTGATAAATATATATTATGTTCTTCTAATTTTCTTTGGACTTCTAATGCAGGTATTCCTTTTATACTAAAGTTGATTGTATGTGGTATTGAATCGTTAGTATTATTTATATATACATTGTTATATTTACTTAATGTATCTTTTACAATATTACTTAATTCTTTTATATGATTATTTCTGTTATTTTGATTGTTTATTGCTAAAGAAATGGCTTTAGAAGATGCCGCTATTAATGGTAATGACGGTGTACCACTACGATAGATTGTAGTGGATTTTCCCCCTTCTATTTGAGGTTTTAAATCGATATTTTTCTTTTTTACTAAAATACCTATTCCCGTTGGGCCATAAAATTTATGTGGTGTTATGGTTGCTAGATCAACTAATGAGTAGTCTATATCTACTTTTCCTACGGCTTGAGAGGCATCTGTATGAAATATAGTATTAGGATACTCTTTTAATACTTTGCTTATCTCATTTAATGGTTGTTTTAAACCAATTTCACTATCTACTGTACAAATACTTACTAGAATAGTATCTTTTCTTAACATATCTTTTAATGCCTCAATGTCAATAATTCCTTCTTTAGTAACGGGAATTACTTCTACTTCAAAACCTTTCTCGCTCATAGATGTTACCGCTGATACTATAGAATTATGTTCTAGAGCACTAATTAAAATGTGCTTACCTCTATTTTTATACCTTTCACATATACCTTTGATTACTAAATTGTTTGATTCTGTTGCTCCTGATGTGTATATTATTTCTTCTGGTAGAACATTTAAAGTATTTGCTATATTGTTAGTACATTCTTTTATTAATTCTTTTGCTTCTAGGCCCATTTTATGTGATGAATTGGGGTTGGCATAATATTTTTTTGATATTTCATAATATGTATCTAGCACTTCGTTATCTATTGGCGTAGCCGCTGCATAATCTAAATATATCATGTATAAATCTCCCTTCAAATAAATACTACATAATTATATCATACTTTTATAATTTAATATATATATTTTTCTTGCTTTGTAAACTATTGATTATTAAGGAATTAGAAAAAATGTAAAATAAATTTCGTAAAATCTATTGCTTTTTATTGGAAAATGTATTATGATTAATATGTCATAAAAATATATGACCGCACTCTACGATTGTAAGTAGGTGTGATAACCAAAACCCCCTGAAGAGTCAGCAAAAGCTGGCTCGCTTTTATTTATTTAATGAATTATTTCTATTATAGAAGATGATTAAATGAATACTAATTTTGTTGAATATCTAGCATCTGATAAAGAGTATAATACTCCATTAGAGGCACTAGAAAGTGAAATGTCGCTTGCTGGTTGTGATGCGGGGATAATGTATGAAAATGTAAATGGACAATTTAATACAATAGCATTTATTGATTTAAATATTAACCATTAGATATGAATAAATTTTTTAACTGTTAACTATATATAAAAATTACGGATATTACTCCGTAATTTTTTTAGTCTAAATTTTCAGTAGATTTTAGTTCTTTAATTATTGGTTCATACTCTGGATTGGTATTGAATGTAAGTAATGTGCTGATGAATTCTTCAGCATCTTCTTTGGCCTTCAATAACATTTTAAAATCTTTTTTTATATTTGCCATTTTGAATGATAATTCTCCGCTTTGCTCAGTACCAAATAGGTTTCCTTCGCCTCTTGTCTGAAAGTCATATTCGCTTATAGCAAAGCCATCATTTGTTTTTTCTAGTAGCCTTAATCTTTCTTGTGATTCAGGAGCTACTAAAATGCAATAACTTTGAATATCACCTCTTCCTACTCTACCACGTAATTGGTGAAGAGTGGAAAGTCCGAACATGTTAGCACTGAATATTACTATCATTGAAGCATTTGGAACATTTATTCCTACTTCTATTACTGTTGTTGATATTAATATATTTATTTTATTATTTTCAAAGTTTGTCATTATTTTGTTTTTTTCTTTTGGATCTATTTTGCCATGTATAATACCTATTTTAGCTATTTTTCCAAAAGCTTTATTCATTTTTTCTTCTAGTTCTTTGACGCTTTCGGATTCTTTGTCTTCTTCTTCGTCAATCATGGGAGCCACTACATATATTTGATGATTTTTATCTAGTTCTTCTTTCATCATATTTAATACATCAGTTATTTCTTTGTCCTTTTTAAAAATAGTTATAACTGGTTTACGATTAGCAGGCTTGCTTTTAATTATTGATAAATCGGTATCACCATATATAGTAAGTGCATATGTTCTTGGAATTGGAGTGGCACTCATTGATAATACATCAGGGCTTATTCCTTTACTTTTAAAAATGTTTCTTTGATTTACACCAAAGCGGTGTTGCTCATCAGTTATTACTAATCCTAATTTTTTATAATTTATTTTCTCTTGGATTAATGATTGTGTGCCAATTATTAAATCTATTTTTCCATTGGATAAATTTTCATATATTTCTTTTTTGTCTTTAGCACTAGTACTAGATGTAAGAAGGGCTATATTCATTTTACATTTACTAAATATTTTTAATGCTTCTTCATAGTGCTGCGTTGCTAGTATTTCTGTTGGAGCCATCAATGCTGACTGATGTTTGGATAAATAGTTGGCATATATACTTATGAATGCTACAATTGTTTTACCAGAGCCAACATCACCTTCTAGTAGCCTATTCATGCGTTTTTCACTTTCTAAATCTTTTAATATATCATTTACGGCTATTTGTTGATCTAGTGTTAGGGTAAATGGTAAGGAACTTATAAATTTATTTATTTTTTCTCTATCTAAATTTCTTGTAATGCAAGCTTCTTCACTAACTATTTTTTCTTTTAAATAATTTATTTTTAGCATATACATAAATAATTCTTCATATTTGATTCTTTGTCTTGCTTTTTTTAGCATTAATATATCAATTGGGTTATGTACATTATGTAGAGCTTCTTTTTTTGTTATTAAATTATATTTTTCTTCTAAATATTTTGGTAATAAATTATCTACTGAAAAATCTGTTTCTAAGGCACTAGATATTAATTTTGCTAATTGTTTTGATGTAAGCCCTGCTGTTACACTATAAATAGGCTCTATTTTAGCACTTGGTGGTAATAATCCAAATCTTACGTCACTTGCTATAATGGTATTTTTTAATTTGTTATATTTACCTATAATTGTTACTTCTTTACCACTTTTTAATTCTTGATGTAAGTATATTTTATTATATATTGTTACATTTAATATAGATGTCTTAGTATTTATTCTAAATATTATTTTTTTTAGACTTTTATTTATATATATAATGGTTGGCTGTCCCTCTACGATGCCATCTATTACTATTCTATCTCCATCATTTACTACGGTTAAATCACTTCTTTTAATGATATCATAGCGGAATGGATAATGATTGATTAAGTCCTCAGCAGTATTAATTCCTAATTTATTTATTAGTTCTTTAGTCTTTGGACCTATTCCATCAATACTCTCTAATTCTATCATTTTTATATCACTCCTACCATAATTGTACTAAATTTCTAATGAAAAGTCTATTACTTTACACTAAATTGTCATAAAAGATATTAGTATATGTAGTAATTATAATAAAAGAGACTATTTTTAGTCTCTTTATCATTATGTATTTGTGCGCATACTTTTTCTTATATCTTTATAGTTTGGACAATACTTACTTACTAATAACCAAAATTCTTTAGAATGATTTGGGTGGATGAAATGTGATAGTTCATGGACAATAACGTAGTTTAGATAAACTTTAGGATATTTTGATAATTCTAAATTTAATGTTACGTTATGATTTTTGATATTGCATACACCCCATCTACTAGTCATTTTTCTTATTTTTAAGTTTGGAACAGGTATTTTTTCTTCAAATAGGTTATAGTAATAATCTAATTGTGCTTGATAAATGTTTTGAATATATTTTGATAAGTATTTATTAAGTGTTTTTTCATCTTTGGTGTATATTTTACTTTCTTCTATTTCGGTGTCTTTAAAGCCATATACAATATCATAACTTTCTCCAAAAAGTTTGAATGATGTATCCTCTTTTTTTGTTTCACTTTTTATGAGACATTTATTTATGAATTCTGTATTGTCTTTAATTAGTTTTTCTATCATTTTAGAAGGGGTAAGATAGTTTGTTGTAACTACTACCTTACCCTCTTTTACTCTGATATAAGTATTTTTATTATTTTTGCGGATTATCTCGATTGGATAACTTTTATTATTTAAAGTGTAGATATTAGCGGAAGCCACCGCCACCGCCTCCTCCTCCACCGAAGGATCCGCCTCCTCCTCCACCGGAAGAGAAGCCACCGCCACCAGATGAGTAGCTTTCTGCTCTAGATCTTGCTACAGATGCAGCATGAACGCTATTATATGACATGTGATCTATATACATTAAAGTGCTATAATCAATATTAACATTTGGATCGTTAAGTACTTCTGGATATAAATCTTTTAGTTGTTTTGCTACTTTATTAGCCATGCCAAATATATAGGCAAACATTAAATATTCATCCCACAAATGAACTTCTAGTACTTCTTTGGTATCTATTTTTGTAAATTCATCAAAATACTTTTTTAAACCATATAATTGAATACTATCTTCATAAATTATATCATCCATAACATTTTTATATTTACATTCTTCTTTGCTAGTTCTTGTATATATATGATTATTTGCTTTTAATTTTTCTATCTCTCTTTTGTTAATTCGTTTAAATAAATCGAAAAATTTAGTATAGTGATTATCACACCAATTTTCAAGTTCTTTTGGTTCTAATATTCCATCTTTAGAAGCCGAATACATTATATCAAATAATTCTTTTTCTAATGGGTCATCAAAAGTTGGATTTAAAGTTAAATCCATTATACCACTTTCTTTATTAAATATTCCCTTTGTTTCTGTTTTGAACGTTACTTTATTTTCTTTTACCCATTTTAAGATTATTGCTCCAAATATATTGGTCTCTTGATATCCTTTATATAATTTTTCATTTAAATTTACTAAACAGTTTGCATAATACATGTCTTTATTGCATGGTATCTCTCTAAATAAGGGGGTATTTGTTTTATCTATTATTTTGTTGTTTTTATATCCGTATTTCTTTTTTGAACATAATATTGTTCTTGATATTATGATAATAAACGGTATTCCTAAACTTAGTATGAACGGTAACACTTCTGCTATTGCACTCAATATTCTATTATTATTTTTATGTTTATATGGAGTTGCTCCTTCATTGGCCATATTTAGGTAGTAATTAAAATCGTTGTTAACGGTAGTGCTAGTACTAAAACTATTTGCGGGGAATTTTACTAGGATTGTCATATATTCACTACTATAAACTGTTTCTTCAGAGTCCATTTCAATATAACCATCATATACATATGTTGGCACACCATATTTACCATAACCCCATACATCTAATGTATCACTATATTTGAAATCACTATGTATTTTTATATAAACTCGTTGAGGTGATGGATTATAATTATTTGGAAATAAAGTCCAATATATCATTTGATAATCATCGGCAGTTGTTACTACAAAGTTGGTTATATCATAAGTTAGTGTATATGTATTTTTTCCATATTCTGTTATACCAAAGCACAATTCGATACCATCATTAACGTAATGGAAACCATTTTTATATTTTTTTTCATTGAAACTATCATTAATATTATAATTGCTATCAAAAGTATATGGATTATTATTTAAACTGACTTTGAAGTTTTCTATTTTGCTTTCTCCTAAATTATAATATGGTTTGTATCCTTCAGTTCCTTCTGTTAAAATGGTATCCCATTTTTCTGTTACATGGGCTGTGCCATTGTTATCAACGTAAATATCCATGTCGATATTTTTTATTTCGTTTGCTAAAATTATACTTGGTAATAAGAATAATACCAAAGTAAATATTATTTTTTTCATATAATTCTCCTATCAAAAAAGGACTATATAAGTCCTAAAATTTAACTTGTGGTGCTTCTTTATCTTTTTCATCAGTTTTAAAGAAGTCAATTTTTCCGAACTTAAACATATTAGCAATTATGTTGGATGGGAATTGTTCTCTTAAGTTATTATAAGTTAATACTGTATCATTATAAAATTGTCTTGCATAACTTACTTTATCTTCAGTTTCTTTTAAGTCTGCTTGTAATGATATAAAGTTTTCATTAGCTTTTAAATCAGGATATGCTTCAGATAAAGCAAATAATTTATTTAAAGCGGCAGTAACTTGATTAGAAGCTTCTAATTCTTCATTAATTCCACTAGCAGTAGCCATTTTGTTTCTAGCTTCAATTACTTCTGTTAATGTTTTTTCTTCATGTTTTGCATACCCTTTTACTGTTTCAACTAAATTTGGTATTAAATCTACTCTTCTTTTTAGTTGAACATCTATTTGGGAAAATTGATCATTTACTTTATTTCTAGCATTTACTAGTTTGTTATATACACCTATGCCATAGAATACTAAAAGTAAGATAACTCCCACTACTATAATAATAACTATTGCGCCTGTATCCATTTTATCTATCTCCTTTCATATTATATATTAAGTTTATCATAAATATATTAGTTTGTAAATCTCTATTTGTTATTTGCTTCATTTTTTATAATGCTATTAGCTGCTATAGTGGCATCTCCAACAGCAGTAGTTAATTGGTAAACGTCTTTTTTTATTACATCACCTATAGCATATACATAGTCTATATTTGTTTGATAATTATTATTTACTACTATGTAATTATCTTCTTTATCTATATCAAATATTTCTGTATTTGGTATACTTCCAATACTTAGAAAAACACCACTACAATTTATTTTTTTGTTATTGTCTAAAGATACTGATACTATTTTATCTTTCTTTATATTATATTTTTTTATATTTGCATTATACATTATTTTAATATTCTTGATTTTATTTATTTTAGATATTAAGTTTTGTTCGGCGGTAAATGTATTTCTCCTATGAACTATTGTTACTTTTTTACAAATGCTTGATAGGTATATTGCTTCAGTTAGTGCTGATGATCCTCCACCTACTACTATTACTTCTTTATCTTTGTAAAAAGTTCCATCACATAGTGCACATGTGCTTATTCCTTTTCCTAAGTATTCTTTTTCGTTTTCAATATTTAGTAGTCTTGGACTTCTGCCAGTGGCTATTATTAGATAGTCAAATTTTATTTCATTATCAATTGTTTTTTCTTTTAAGCTTATGTTTTTTATATTCTTGTATAAATATTTTATACCTAGTTCATTTACTTGATTATATATATTCATTGCTAAATCAGGACCTGCTATGCTTATATATCCAGGATAATTTTCGATGTTTGGAATTATATTTAGCATACCACCCGGAGCATTATTTTCTATTATTATTGGTTCTAGGCCACCTCTTTTTAGATATATTGCCGCTGTCATACCTGCTATGCCTGATCCTATTATTACTACTTTATTTTCTTTCATTTTTATTTCTCCTTATTATATATATTATTCCTATTATACCTAGTATAATTAGTATTATTGATACTATTTGACTTATTCTAAATATTCCTATATACAAACTGTCGGTACGCATACCTTCTATTATTAATCTGCCAATACCATACCATATACTATATATTGATATTAGTAGTCCTTTTGTGTTATATTTATTTTTGTTTCTTATGATTATTAATAATATAAAACCAAGAAAACACCATAATGATTCATATAAAAATGTTGGAATATAATAGTTGCCATTTATATACATTCCTTCTATTATGAAATTAGGAAGATGCATACTTTTAAGATTGCTTAGACTAGTTGATATTCCATGAGCTTCTTTATTTATGAAATTACCCCATCTTCCTATTGCTTGACCTAAAATTAAATATGGTACTAATGTATCTACTACTAATAAGGTGTCTTTTCCTTTTTTTCTTGTATAATATATGATAAATATTATACTAGCAATTATGGCACCATAAATGGCTAAACCGCCTTCCCATATTTTAAATATGCTTAGTGGTTCATCTTTAAACAAATCGAAATTAAATATTACATAATATATTCTTGCACCTATTACCCCTACTGGTACTAGATAACATATTAAATCGATTATAAATTCTTTACCTAATTTATTTTTTTCAGCTTGTTTGGATGCAAAATATAAACCTATTAATATGGCACTTATTATTAATACTGAATACCAATATATAGTTATTGGGCCGAGTTTTAAGAATGTTCTATCCATTGTTTCTTCCTTTCTATTTTATGGTAAAAGAAAAGGATACTTTCTATATCCTTTTCTTTTTAAAGAGTTTTATTAATAATTATCTCTATCTCTTAAGAAAGGTGGGATATCTAGGTCGTTATCAATATCATCTATTCCTTCTCTAAAGATTTCTTCTCTGTTTGTTGAGTTAAAGCTGTGATATAATGGTTCGCTTTGATTTTCAAAACCAGTAGCTATTACTGTAACTATTACTTCATCATTTAAGTTTTCATTAATTACTGCTCCAAATATTGTGTTTATATCAGTGTTAGCAGCTGTTCTAATAACTTCAGCAGCTTCCTCAACTTCGAATAATGTTAGTGAAGAACCGCCTGTTACATTAATGATGGCATCAGTTGCACCATTTATAGATGTCTCTAATAGTGGTGATGATACAGCTTGTTTTGCTGCTTCAACAGCTCTATTTTCACCTGATCCAACGCCAATTCCAATAAGGGCATTTCCCCTATCTTTCATAACTGCTTTAACATCAGCAAAATCTAGATTTACTAATCCTGATACAGCTATTAAATCTGAGATTGATTGTACACCTCTATGTAATACGTTATCTACTTCTCTAAACGCTTCTAACATTGGAGTTGATTTATCAATTAATTCTCTTAATCTATCATTTGGTATAACTATTAATGTGTCTACATGTTTTTTTAATTCATCTAAGCCTGTTACTGCTTGACTCATTCTTTTTTTACCTTCAAAGCTAAATGGTTTAGTAACGATTCCTACTGTAAGAGCTCCTAAATCTTGCGATATTTCTGCTATTACTGGGGCAGCACCTGTACCAGTTCCACCACCCATTCCGCATGTTACAAATACCATGTCGGCACCTTTGATAGCTTCTTCTATTTCTGCTTTTGATTCTAGAGCGGCCTCTCTTCCTATTTCAGGATTAGCACCTGCACCTAGACCGTCAGTTAGTTCTCTTCCTATTTGTAATTTGATTGGAGCTAAAGAATTGTTTAATACTTGAAGATCTGTATTGGCAACGATAAACTCGACACCTTTTAGTCCAGATTCAATCATTCTATTTACAGCGTTGCAGCCGCCTCCCCCTACACCAATTACTTTAATTTTTGCTAATTGATCCATTTCTAAACCAAACATATTATTCATTTTTAATCCTCCTTAGTACCAATAAAATTTCCAAATATTTTGGTAATTGCTATTTTGTCCTTTTTATTCTTGTTATTTGGATTTATAAGCAGCTCTTCGTCTTCTTTATCTAGCATTGAATATTCTTTTCCCCTAGTTTCCATTTTATTTATAAAATATTTTATCATACCTATTGCGGTAATATACTTATTATCCCTGATACCTAATGTATCCTCGTTATATATTATAACATCTTTTCCTAAAATTTCATAGACTAAATTTTTAAAGGCCCTTATTTCGGTTAATCCTCCTGTTATTACTATATAAGAAATATTTTGTTTTGTCAATAGTAATATTTGTTTATTTGCTAGTTCTAGTATTTCTGCTAAGCGATCCATAACTATTTCTGTTACTTCAATTTGATTTAGTTTTATCGTTTCTTCGGCAGTATTTTTTACTTCATAGACATCATTTAAAGCGATAAATCTTTTATGACTTGAAGCAAACTTTTCTTTTATCTCTCTAGCATCGAAGATGTTTATGTTAAACATATAAGCAAGATCTTTATCAATATTTAGACCTCCTAATTGAATAGTCTCAGTATTCATAAGTTTTCCTTTATTGTACACTGAAACATTAGTTGTTTCATGGCCTAAATTAATGATTGCGCCAACTTTTTTATCTAAGTTTTTATTTCCAACTTCAGCATAGTCACATAGTCCAGATATGGTAATATCTATTACTTCTAAACCAGCACCTTCCATGACAGATAAAACTGAATATATATTCTTTTTAGGGGCAGAAATCATAATTCCCTTCATTCCTAATTTTTTACCTGTTCTACCAACAGGGTTTTCAGTTTCTTCATCATCGATAGTAAATACTAATGGTACTACTGTAATTAATTCATAGTCCTCATATAATTTAGCATATACTGATTCTTTGATTACTTTATTTATATCATCAGTAGTAATTAATTCATCTTCGTCTATGATATTTACTTCACCGGTTACAAGCATGAACTTTGTATTGTAGTCTGGTACATTTACTATTACTTTTTTGATTTCTATACCAAGCATATTATTCATTTCTTTTATGCCATCTTTAATTGAATTAATGGCTAAATTAGGATCGACAATTAAACCTTTTCTTATTCCTTTTGCTTTTTGTTCATGTGAGGAAAGTACATTTACTTTTCCACCGAAGTATTCTCCTGTGACGAACTTAATTTTATCAGATCCAATATCAATTGCAGTGTATATTTTCTTCACGATATCGACTCTCCCTAAAATAATACAATATAATTATAACAAAAAATAAAGAAAATGTATATATTTTCTTTATAATTTATCTTATTTGTTTTTCTTTTGCACTATTTGTTTCAATTGAAACTCTTTGTACTAGACCTAAGACAGTCATTAAACATATTGTGTAACTGCCACCATAAGATAAGAATGGTAATGGAACACCGGTTAATGGTATTACACCCATAACTCCTAATAGATTAATCATTATATGACATAATAAGTAACAAAAAACTCCATAACATATTAGACTATTACGTAATGTCGTGGCTTTTCGGGCTATTTTAATTATCCTATATAACACAATCATATAAGCTATTAGAATAGCTATTCCTACTATTAAACCCCATTCTTCAACTATTATTGGAAAAATGAAGTCAGTATAGGATTCGGGTAAATATAAATATTTTTGAGTAGATGCCCCTAGTCCTTGCCCTTTTATGCCACCATTTTTAAAGGCTATAAAACTATTACATAATTGATATCCTGATTTTTCTTGATATCTTTCACATGGTTTTGTAAAATTAAATCTTTCTAATTGATAATCTTTTAAGAAACTACCACCTGTAGTTATTAATACTAGAGCTACTACTATGATACCTCCGATAATTATTTTATTAAATATACTACGATATTTTTTATTAACTGGTACAGCATAGAACATTAACATGGCAATTACCATGATAATAAAAGCTGTTCCCATATCTGGTTGAATTAATACAAGAGAAGCTACGATAGTTACTAAAATTATTGGTTTTATAAATATCCATTCGTTATCTAATTTTTTGATATTTTTTTCATAATATACTGCTAAATATATTATGACTATTACTTTAGCAAATTCTGATGGTTGTAAAGTAAATGGTCCTATTTTATACCAACTAACTGCATTATTAGCGGCATGGCCATATACTAGGAGACCCAGCAAGGCCATAAATACTAAAAATAATAGAAAACTATATACTTTTTTATAGTTTTTTGTAGGAAATATTATTGTGAATAGGAAAAAGACTGTTCCTATTGCTAGAAAAATTAATTCTCTAACAAAATAGTGATACGGACTATAGTTATAACGCATAAAAGATTCCATCGATGATGCGCTTTGAATCATTATTGCACCAAATATAAAGAAAATTATGGTTGTTATTAATAATGGTTTATCTAAACGTGAAAATAGTTTCTTCATATTCTTATCTCCTTATTATTATCATAACATAAATATTTACTTTTGAAAATATTTTTTTGCGTTAGTTTACATTTGAGTTTAAAAGAAAAATAAAGCAGAAAATTTTCTACTTTATTTCTTTACTATTACTGTGTTGGTATTTTTGATATCAAGTTCTTTAATTAATTCTTTTAACTCTTTATATGTTAATGATTTTATTATTTCAATTGGATTATCTTCTAATTTGTTATCATATATAATATTATCGATAATTATATCATTTACTGCTTCTACTGATTCGAAGGCTAATATTTCATTACTTATCAATACTTTTTTCTTACGGTTAAAGTCAGCTTCTTTTACTTCTAATGTCTCTAATTTTTCTTTTAATTTTGATAAAAATTCTTCATACTTTGGTGTTTCATTTATTAGAGATATTAATATATGTGTATTACAATTTAATAAACTTACATATGTTGTGCTGGTTATAATATTTTCTTCTTTTAATTTTTGATCAAAGTTACTTGTTTCATCAAATAGTGTTGTGAATAATATATATAGATATAGATGGAGTTTTCTTCTTGTAAGTTTGATATTTTTTAGTGGTATCTTTATGGTATAAGCAGCTTTTGGTATGTTTGTTGAGCTTTTTATTATTTCTTTTTCTTTATATACTTTGTCTTTTTCTTCGAATTCTTTTATCTTGATTTTATCTAATTCCTTGAATTCTTTATTTCTTTGATTTTCTCTTATTGTCTCCATTATTTTTTCTACATTGAAATTACCGGATACCACTATAAACATATTAGATGGATGATAGAATGTGTGATAACATGTTTCTAGATCCTCTTTTGTTATGCTTTCAATATCTTTAACTGTACCTATAATGCTATCGCGGTAAGGATTGTTATTTAATGAATTCAATCTTGTTTTTTCAATTAATACTTCGTTTGGTCGATCTTCATACATATGTATTTCTTCTGCTATTATACCTTTTTCACTTTCTACTGATTCTGGTGTTAAGTAAATATTTTGAACATAATCTAGAAGATAATTTATATTCTCTTCTAGATTTTCTGTAGCATAAAAAAGATAAGTTGTATTTCTGAAAGTTGTATATGCATTACAAATTGAGCCCGATTTAGCAAAAAATTCCATTGGCTGTGGATCATCCTTTTGCACAAAAACTTTGTGTTCTAAGAAATGAGCAATTCCTTTAGGAAATGATGTCATTTTGTTTTCACCAATGGGAACGAACTCATTGTATATTGATCCATATTTTGTTGTAAATGTTACATAATTTGTATGAACGTTGTCTTTATTATATAGATATACTTCTAAACCATTATTTAATTTTTCATAGTAAATGTCTTCATTTATGTCTTTTAATTTTATTTTTTCCATTATTCATCCTCCTTACTTTCTAATGTTAAGATAGTATGAAGGGTTACTTTTTTACTCACCTTTACAATATCTTCTTTTGTTATTTTGTTAAAGTTTGCTATACGTTCTTCTTCATTTGGAGTGCCCACTAAAACTTTAGAAAAATATGTATTGATTATGCCCATTGGTTCATCTGATGCTGATTTTATACCTGATATTATTGTGTTTTTAGCGGATATTATATTTTCTTCTTTTAATTTTCCTTCAGTAATACTTTTTAATGTTTTTCTGACTAATTTAATTGTTTTGTCTATATTTTCTTGTTCTACTCCTGAATTTATAAGTAAAATATTATCGTAAGCTTTAACACTAGAGTTTATGTAATAACAATAGCTATGTTTTTCTCTTACATTTTCAAATAATATGGAATTGGCTGATCCACCTATTATTTCATTATATAATTTTATAGTATATCTTCTTTCAAACTCTGTAAGATTATTTAAACTGCATAATATTATCAATTGGGCTTGATTTACTTTATCATATTCATGATATCTTACTATTCTTTTTCTTGGAAGCAATTCTTTTATAAGAAGATCTTTATTATTTTTTTTGAAGGTTGTTACTTTGAAATATTCTTTAAATATTTCTTTAATTTGGCTCTCATCTATATCACCAAGAATGAAAACATCTATTTGATCTTCTTTTAATACTTTTTCATAGTAGGTATATAATTCTTCACCTGTTATATCTTCTAGATCTTCTAGATAGCCAAATGTGTTATATGAGTATTCTTTTTCTTTCATTTTCTCCATTAATTTTAATACTGAATATTTTACTTTATTATCTTTAATACTTATTATATCTTGTTTTAACTTACTTTTTTGTTTATCAACATTAAGAAAAGCGTTATTTTTTACATTTGGATTAAATATTAGGTCAAGAAAAAAGATGATAGATTCTTTATTCATTCCTTCTTCTGTGTATTTTTCGTTTAGGAATTTTGTCTGAAAAGATAAATTACTAAATTTACCAATACGAGAAATTGATGATGATACTTTTATATCATATAAGTTTTCGCTTTCTATTATTAGATCTTTTTCATTTTTATAATTTTTACTTGAGGCTAATAATATCATTTTTAGTAAATTTCTTTTGGTAATTTCATCTTTTTTGATTTCACGATAAAAATCTACATCTATTGTTATTGTTTTAAATTTTTTGGTTTTAATGAAGTGCAAATTGTAGGCACCCATATTAATTGTTTCTATATTCATGCATATCACCTCTTGTTATATTATGTACGAGTTTTAAATTTTTAAACTGGCTTCTATAGCTAAAATTATTAAATTATCAAGTCCTTGTTCTCTTTCTAAACTAGATAATTTGTCTGCAAAAATAAAACTATCGCTTACCATAAGTAATGTTGTTGCTTTTTTATTAAGTAGTTTAGCATTTAATAGTAGTGCAAATGATTCCATTTCTACTCCTAAAACTGAATACTTGGCAACTTTTTCTTGGAAATTATTATTTTGTTCATAGAAGACATCTGATGAATATATATTTCCTTTATTTATTTTTAAATTTAATTCTTGTGCTGATAATTCAAGCTTGCTATTTAATTCGGCATTACTATTTATATTAATTTTTTGGTAGTTACATAGATATCTACCATAATTGGAATTGGTTATAGAATTTTCTACTAGAACGATATCTTTTAATTGTAAATTGGTATAACTACCCATGGTTCCTATACGTATTATGTTTTCAACATTGTATTCTTTAAATAATTCGTATGAATATATTCCCATGCTAGGAATGCCCATTCCTGATGGAAATACTGTTATTTGTTTGCTTTTATAGTAACCGGTATAGGCTGTCATACCTCTTACATTATTGATAATTTTAGCATTAGATAAAAACTTTTTGGCGATATATTCGCATCTTTTTGGATCCCCTGGCATTAGTACTGTTTTAGCAATATCATTAATATTGCTTTCTATATGTGTACTCATATTGCCTCCTTATTGTGTAATATTTATACTATACTTCTTTATATTATCTAGTTTTAATGTATCATCTAAATTGAAGCTTATTGTATCAATTTTTGGACCAGTTATATCTTCTTTAGTATATTCTTTGGTTTGCTCCTCTAACAAGGTATCATTGTCATCATACAATGCGATATTTACACTGAAATTATTGGCTAAGTTTTGATCTTTGAATTCTACTTGATAATTTACATTAATAACATCAGTGCCACTAGTAATACTTACATTGTTTACTAAAATATTAGAAGTGTTTTCTTTACTAATATCTGCTAATGACAATGTATTTGTGTTATTTGTATTTGAATATTTTGATACATCAATACTTTTCATTATATTAATATAGACAATATTATTATTTTCATCATTTACGAATCTTATACCATCTTCTGTAGAATTTACTTCTTTAATTGCGGCAGTACAGCTATTTGCATCGTTACCATAATAAGTGCAGATGATATTCATTATTTCTTTATATATTTGTGTTATTAAATCTTTATTTTCTTCTTTAATATTTATTTCTAATTCATTATCTATTAATGGAATTGTTAAGTCTACCTTGGTATCTTCTTTACTATAATTTACTATTAAATTGTTTTCATTTACTGTACTTGTAAATGTAGCACCATCCGCTATTAATTTTGAAGATAAGTTAGAACTATTTAAACTATTTGATATTTTGTCTAATGTTATGTAATTTGATACATGTTCATTTGGAACTTTAGTATTATCTTGACTGCTTCCATACTTTAAATATAATACTATACCTATTCCTGCTAATAAGATAACTATTAATATATAAGCTAATATGATATCTGCTTTTTCTCTCTTTTCTATTTTTTGTTTTTGAATCATTTCTTGTTCATTCATAAAATTACACCTCTTTTTTCTCTTTCTATCTTAATTAAATATACTATAAATTGTATTTTTTTTCAAGTGGTTTGAAACTTATTTTACTATTTCTATTTTTATTTTTTCATTTCTAGGACATTTTACTATAAAATGGTGTTGACAATTGGGGCATTTTACTGTGTGTTTGCCTTTTTTTAATGGTAATCTTATTTTTTGTTTGCATTTTGGACATTTACGATAAATATGAGTGTTATGATCTTGGTATTTCTTTTTTTGATATTGATAATATTTTATAATTTTGTTTTTTATTTTGATATATATTTGGTTTTCTTTTTGCCTTTTGGATTTGTTTTTTGATAAAAATCTTATTGTTGATATTATTAATATTATTATTTCTATGATATCTATTATTTTGCTTTTTATAATGGTATTTAATAGTATTAATATTGTACATATTATTAATAAGAATTTATATAATTCATCTATTCCATATCTTCCATCCATAAATTTATATATTTTATTCATATTCCTCCTAATAAAAGAGGGTATCTATTGATACCCAATTATTTTATTGTTTCTAATCCACCCATATATGGTCTTAATACTTCTGGCACTGTTATACTGCCATCTTCATTATAGTTATTTTCAATTAGGGCTATTAAAGCTCTAGTACTGGCTAATACAGTGTTATTTAATGTGTGAGGATAATAATTTCCTTTTTCACTTTTTATTCTTATACCTAGTCTTCTGGCTTGGGCATCTCCTAAAGTTGAACATGATCCTACTTCAAAGTATTTTTGTTGTCTTGGACTCCATGCTTCGACATCACATGATTTTACTTTTAGATCTGCTAAATCTCCAGAACAGCATTCTAATTGTCTTACAGGTATATTCATATTTCTAAATATCTCTACTGTATATTGCCACATTTTGTTATACCATTCCATTGATTCTTCTGGTTTACATAGTACTATCATTTCTTGTTTTTCAAATTGATGTACTCTATAAATACCTCTTTCTTCAATGCCATGTGCCCCTACTTCTTTTCTAAAGCAAGGAGAATATGAAGTCATGGTAATTGGTAAGTTTTCTTCTTTTATTATTTGTCCTTTGAATTTGCCTATCATTGAATGTTCACTAGTTCCAATTAGGTATAAGTCTTCTCCTTCTATTTTGTACATCATGGCATCCATTTCATCAAATGACATTACGCCTGTTACGACATCACTTCTTATCATAAATGGTGGAATGCAATAAATGAATTTTTTGTCTATCATATAATCTCTAGCATATGATAGCATGGCACTTGATAATCTGGCAATATCGCCCATTAGATAATAGAAACCGTTGCCACTAGTTCTACCTGCACTATCTTTGTCTAAACCACCGACTTTGATCATGATATCGGCATGATATGGTATTTCATAATTTGGAACTACTGGGTCACCAAACTTTTGAACTTCAACGTTTTCACTATCATCTTTTCCTATTGGTACTGATGGATCAATGATATTTGGTATTTTCATCATATCGTCTTTTAGTTTAATAGATAATTCTTCTTCTTCTTTTTCAATATCTATTAGCTTATTATTTATTTCAACTACTTTCTTCTTGTTTTCTTCGGCAACATCTTTTTTACCTTCACGCATAAGTGTTCCTATTTCACCACTTATGGTGTTTCTTTGTTGTCTTAATGTGTCTCCTTCTATTTTTAGTTTTCTTACCTTTTCATCTAATGATAATATTTCATCTACTAAAGGTAATTTTTTATCTTGAAACTTCTTTTTTATATTTTCTTTTACTAATTCTGGTGTTTTTCTTATTATTTCTATATCTATCATTGTTTTTCCTCCTACTTTATTGTTATTGGTTTCTTTATATAATATATAAATTCTTCTAATAATAGTTTTATTCTTTCTATAACATTTTTTCCTTTAAAACTTACTATTTTTTCTTTGCTTTTGTTATTTAATTGATTTATATAGGCAAAGACTGTTTGGAATTCAAAATATAATACTAACAATAATATTATTATATGTGGGTATATAATTTCTTTTATTTTTATTGATATTATTCCTAATATTAGGTCTATTATTAAGAGTGTAGTTTTAAATTTTCCCACTCTCTCAGTAAATACTTTTTTGTTTTTCTTTAGTATTAGATAGTTTATGACTGATATTATTAATTCTATTATTAATGTTATTACTATTAAATAATATTTATATATTAATAATATAATTATTAATGATAAAAAATATAATTTATCACTTATGGCGTCTAAATATTGACCAAATTTACTATATGCAGATAGTTTTCGGGCAAAATAGCCATCTAAGGCATCCGAGACTGCTCCATATATGTAAAATATTAATGATAATATTATTTTATTTTTTATAAAGAAAACAAAGCCTAATATTAAAGATACAATTCGTGATATTGTTATTATATTGGGAATATTCCTTTTTAATTTATATATCATATTTTTTCCTTTCATTATTGATTATACAATAATATAGTCTAAAAATCAATTAAGTAATGTAAAATATACTAAATATAATTTACTTATTATTTTTATTTTGTTATAATTTATAAGTGGAGGATGAAATAGATGGAAAGTCTGGTTAACAGTCTGGTAGATTTATTTAGTGGTTTGAATAAAGATGTTGTTGTATTTATTATATCAATGTTACCTTTACTTGAACTAAGAGGTGGTCTTCTTGCTGCTTCAATACTTAATGTTAGTTTTTTGCCTGGTTATATTTTAAGTATATTAGGTAATGTTTTGCCTATACCATTTTTATTATTGTTTTTGGAAAAAATTTTAAATTGGTTAGGAAAATTTAAGTCTACTAAAAAAATTGTAAATAAGTTTGAAAAGAAAGTTTTATCGAAAAAAGATCAAATTGATAAATATGGTTATATTGGACTTATGTTATTTGTAGGTATTCCACTTCCTGGTACTGGTGCTTGGACTGGTTCTGCTCTTGCGGTACTACTTGGGATGGATAGGAAGAAGTCTTTCTTCTATGTATTACTTGGAGTAATTCTTGCTAGTATTATTATGAGTATTATATCTTATGGAATACTTGGTAATATTATAAGATAAAAGGTATAGTTTATGAACTATACCTTTATTTTATCAAAAGTTACTTTTCCTAAATAGCCATCTTGTAAATCTTTTGTTACACGTTTATATACTCTATCATAATCTGTTTCGCTGTTTCTTAAGGCTCCTATTTTTTTACCTATTTCATCTAATATAATTATAATATCTTCTTTTTCAGTTATATTATATCTATTTATAATATTGTCAGGATATTCTTTTAACATCTTCTGTATGATATAGATAGCTATATCTTCGCTATCTAACACTTCTTCTTTTATAGCAGTCATAGCCGCTAAATTATGTGCAACTGTATCATCATCTAATTTTGGCCATAATATACCCGGTGTATCTAGTAATTCTAGTTTGTCATTTATTCTTATCCATTCTAGATTTTTAGTTACTCCTGGTTTGTTACCAACGTTTGTACTTTTCTTTCCTACCAATCTATTGATTAGGGTTGATTTTCCAACATTTGGTACTCCCATTACTAAGACTCTTGCTCTTCTGGCTTTTAATCCTTTGCTTATTCTCTTATTATTTATTTCATTGATAATTGGAGATATTTTATCGAATATTACTTTAGTATTTGGATTGTGAGCTAAATCCATCGGTACCACTATATATCCTTTATCTTCATAATATTTTATCCAACCATTTGTTTTATCCATATCACATAAATCTATTTTTGTCATGATAATAACTCTTGGTTTATTATTGGTCATTTCTTCAATATCTTTATTTTTTGATGAATATGGTATACGAGCATCTACTACCTCAAATACTATATCTATTAGATCTATTTTTTCTTTTATTTCTCTTTTTGTTTTAGCCATGTGGCCTGGATACCAATTGATTACGGTATTGTTAAGACTTTTTTCGTTTTTCATTCTAATCACTTCCTTTAGCTTTAGTTGTTAATTCTATATGATTTCCTTCACTATCAATAAATTCAACTACATAATTATTATCTATTTTTGTTAAAGGAAAACAAATCTCTAGCTTTTCTATTTTTCTTTTTAGTGTTTCTATACTATCTACTTCTATACTTGGCAAACAATTACTTCCAAAAGTATGATGCTCATTCATTTTTTGATATGCAAATAATCCAAATCTAAAACCATCAACATCAAATACAGAATAAATAGAATCATTTTTTATAGGACTTTTTTCAAAAAAACTTGTATAAAAATTGATAGCTCTTTCCATATCATTAACACAAATATACAATGACTTTATTTTCACTAACGTATCATCTCCAATTAATTATTATTATTCTCTTCTAAATATTTATTGTAAAACTCATCCATTGAAGAAATATATTTTTGATCTTGTATTACTCTATATTTCTCATATTCATTTTCTGCTTTTTCTATCGCTTCTTTATGTGAAATATTACCAGAATTATTTAGTAATTTTTTTCTTCTAAATTTTAATAAATCATCGGTTGCGTTTATCCAATCCTGCATAGTCATAACATGTCTTTCTTTGGCCTCGTCTTCTGCAAAAACTAAAAATATATTTGTTAAATCATTTAATTTAGTTAATTCATCTTCATTTAAATAATTTTTAGCAACACTTACATCATATTTATATATTAATCCATCAGGAGAATTTTTCCAATTAGTTAAGCCCATATGTTCTTTATTTGAATCAGCTCTACTATATATTAATTCTGCTGCAGTATGTCCACTAATTGCATAATGAAGCTTATTTTGTACTATTTTAAAGAATGTATATGCTTCTTCTGACTTCGAATTGTAATCAGTTGAAGTTGCAATAAATAAATCTGTTATCTTTTGATAAGACATTCTTTCACTTACACGAATTGTCTTAATTCTTTCAAGTAGTTCATCAAAGTATTTTGTATCATACTTATTTCCTCTAATGAATCTTTCATCATTTAAAGCAAAGCCTTTTTGAATATATTCTTTTAATACTTTGGTAGCCCATATTCTAAAATCAGTAGCTTTTTTTGAATTAACTCTATATCCAACAGCGATAATAGCATCTAAGTTATATATTTTTGTTTTATAGTTTTTACCATCAGAAGCAGTTACCGAGGAATCCTCGGTAACTGAAGTTTCATCAAGTTCTTTGTCTTTAAAAATGTTTTTTAGATGTAAAGAAATATTATCAGTACTACAATCAAAAACTTTTGACATTCCTTTTTGTGTAAGCCATAAAGTTTCATCTTTGTATATTGCATCAACAATAATATCACCATCACTATTTTTATATATCAATAAATTATTAGATTCATTCATATTACACCATCCTTTCTATTGGTCTTGACTAGCTGTTCTCACCATATCAATTCCTAAGCAATTTTTACTTATAATTACCATGTTTCAGCTATTTTTCATCAATTTTAGTAAATTATATTCTAAAACATGCAATATCTATTTTTAACTTTTCCTTTTTATTACAAGGATTTGGGAGTAGTCTTGACTAAATTGTTATCAACCAGTTGATATTGCTCTTTTGAAACACTTTTTCATCATTCATTTGGATCAACTCCCTTACTTATTATTAAAGATAAATATACCATCATTTAATTTATTATCATCATTTGTATATTCATCTATTACTTTCTTCCAAAAATTATATGCAGAATCACTTCCATATGAAGGTGATACTTCCCAATTTCCTTTATACATATCAAAACATTCAAAAGCAACTTTTTTACCAATTTTATTTCTTCTATATTTAGGAATTATCATAAATTCTGCAATACTATGACCTTCGTTACATTTTTGCATATAAGTATTTATCATAACAAAGCCTAATAATTTATTTGTTTCTTTTTCTCTTACAAAAAATGCATCTCTTTCATTATCTGTAAAATATAAATCAAAGTATTTGTATTCAAATATTGCATCATTATTCATTTCGTTTCCATCATTTAAACTTTCCTCAAATAAAGAATACTCTAATAATCTATATAATACGTCTTTATTTTCTTCTTTTACTCTATCTAAAATAATTTCCACTATATCACCTCAATTTTCACTAATTTTTATGTTTTTTAGATTTTAGAACATAATGTGTCGGCATGTTACAAGCCAGTACCCTAATTTCTCACAAAAATGAGTATATTTTAACCTGTTTTCCTTAATTTTTCTTCTTTTTTTATTATAACTTGCAAGATCTCAATTCATAAAAACTCCCATTTTATAAGGGGTTAAATGATAGTCGCCATAAATACAGGACAACCAGTTGATACTCGTTGATGGTAAACTTTTTGTATCTTCGTTCATTTTTTTATTTTTTCTCATTTCTCTTTTTGAATGCATATCCATTATTTATCACTTCCATTCTCTATCATTCTTGTTTCATTTAAAAAATTATCAAAGTCTGATTTATATAATTTATCTTGTTTAACTTTAAATTTATCATACTCTTTATAAGCTAATTCTTTTGCAATACTAGCCGATATTTTCCCTGCATTGTGTAATATTTCTTTACCATTAAATTGCAAAAATGCATTCAATTTTTCTACCCAATCTTTCATAGTCATAGCATTATGATTTTCTGCTTGTAATTCTGCATAATCTAAATACATTGTTACTATTCTATTCAAATCTTTTAATTCCTTTTCATTTAAATAGTTTTTTGCAATGTCCACGTCATATTTATAGATTGGTCCATCAGGAGAATTTTTCCAATTGGTTAGTCCCATATTTTCTTTTTCTGAATCAACTCTGTTATATATTATTTCAGCTGCAGTATTACCAGTTATTGCATAATGTAATTTATTTTGAACTGTTTTAAAAAATTCTTTTGTTATTTCGGAATCTTTATCATAATCAACACTACAAGAAGAATATATATCTGTTATTTTTTGGTAAAATCTTCTCTCGCTTGAACGAATGTTTCTAATTCTTTCAAGTGTTTCTTCAAAATAATCCTCGCCAAATATGTAATTAGGATTTTTTAATCTTTCATCATCCATAACTACACCTTTTATTATATATTCTTTTAATATTTTAGTAGCCCAAATTCTAAAGTTGGTTGCTTTTTTTGAATTTACTCTATATCCAACTGCAATAATCATATCAAGATTATATATCTTTACAGGTTTTTTAGAATTATCAATGTCGGTTTTTCCGACGGTGTTATTTTCATCAAGTTCACCACTATTTAATATATTATTAATATGTTCTGTTATTGTACTTCTTCCCACACCAAACAATTCTGCAATTAAATTTTGAGTAAGCCATATATCGTTATTTATTAACATTACACTAACCTTAATATCATTGTTTGGATCTCTATATATTAAAAAGTCATGGTTAGTTATTTGTAAGTTTTTATTGTCCATTTATTATTCTCCTTTCTTTTAAATTTTTTATTTAATATCAATTTTAACATTTTTATTCTTATCAATATAAATACATTTTACTTTATTTTCTAATTCTAATCTAGTAATATTAGATAAATTTAATTTTTCATTTATAATTTCAATTAGCTTATTTTCACTAATAGATTCATTATTTTCACAAGTTTTATTTCTATAGTAGTTAGAGCAATAGTAATAAACTCTTTCTTTTGAAGTTCGTTTTATCATATTACCGCCACAACATTTGCACTTTAAAAAGCCAGATAAAATACCTATACTTCCATCTTTATTTACTTTAGCTTGTCTATTTAAAATATCTTGCACTTTATCAAATTTTTCTTTACTTATAATTGCTTCGTGATGATTAGGAGTTATAATCCAATTTTCCTTTTCTAATTGAATTTGTTTGTTAACTCTATAATTTAATTTTCTTCTCTTGCCCTGGAGTAATGTTCCTGTATAATTTTCGTTTTTCAATATTGTATTTACCATTTCAGGATTCCATTTTTTCATAACTGATACATCTTTATTCTTATCAATATTTAAATACTCGCTTGGAGTTAATATATCATTATCATTTAAAAAGTCAGTAACTTGTCTTCTACTTTTGCCATCAAGTATCATATCAAATATTTTCTAATTATATGTGATACATTTTTATCAATTAAAAATTTATGCTTATCTTTTGGATCTTTTATATATCCGTAAGGAGCTAATTTTCTAACAAATTCACCATTTTGTTTCTTCACAATTAGAGAACTTCTTACTTTTTTTGATATGTCTTTTGCGTACATATCATTAAATAAATTCTTCAATGCTAAATAATCATCACTATAATAATCCGATGAATCAATTTCATAATTTTCATCTACCGAAATTACAGATACTCCCATAGCAGGAAATACCACTTCTACAAAATTACCAGTTTCAATATAATTTCTGCCAAGTCTTGATAAATCTTTTATAAGTATTACATCTATTTTCTTATTTTTTATATCTTCTAACATTCTTTGAAATTCTGGTCTATCAAAATTAGTACCCGAATAACCATCATCTATATAATAATCAACTAATTTATATTCTCTTTGTTCTTTTAAATAATTATCTATAATTAATTTTTGATTAGCTATGCTATTTGATTCTTTTTCATTACTATATTCTTCTTTTGATAAACGAAGATACACTGCTACCTTATATGTCATCTTAATATTACAACTTTCCATAAAATTTCACGAAGAAGATTTGGTTCTTCTTTTTTTATTTCATTTTCAATTATCCATTTTATATCTTCTATCGATTTATCAATATTAAATATGCCATTACCTACTGGATAATAAACAGGATAAACTTTATATTCGTTTTTATTAATTTGTATTTTGTGACATTTTTTTCTATTTTCAGATACAGATATCTTTTTATTTAAAATAATAGAACTAACTTGGTTTCCAAAAGTAATAATTATTTTTGGTTTAATTATGTTTATTTCTTTGAATAATAAATCAAGATATTTTTTCAACACTTCATCAGGCAATGGTCTTGCATCTATTTGTGTACATTTACCTAAATTAGTAATGAACAATTTATTTTTTTCAATTTCTTCGTAAACATAGTTGCAAAACTCATAATCCCATTCTTTTGGTTTCTTTTCTTGAATTTTGTTAAATGTTTCTTCACTTAATAAATCAACTTTATAGAACAACTTCCATATGTTTTTAGTTCCTAACCATGGCGACTTTCTACCTTTCCAAGATTTATCACTGGCAATATTTTTTCCTGTAGGATTCATAAAAACAAAACATATATCAGGATTTTTTTCACATCCACCATTATATATAGAATCTAATTCCTTAGCACCATATTTAACTTGTAATTCATCATAATCTTTTCTTAAATCTTCTATCTTCAAAATATTCACCTTCTTATAAAAAAGTTTCTTTAAGTAGTTCTTACCCAATTTTTCTTATAATTTTTGTTAATTTTTTATTAAAAATTGTAAAAAGAAATTTAATTAAAAGCCTTATAAAATAAGAGTTTTAAAGAGAGTTTATATAAGTCGTTCTTTACCAGTTAATTCCGACTGATGGAAAACTTTTTGGACTATCATCTTTTTTCTTTTCTGCTCTAATTTTTCTTTTTTGATACATATCCATTTTAATCACTTCCTTTTTACAACTTGTAGTTTGTTTTTTTATTTCAAATTCTTTTTCATTGGATAAAATCTTAATCCTTTAATACTTTGCTCTTTATCTGTATCAATAAATCCCAAATGTTTATAAACTTCATGTGCATACGGAGAAGAATTTACAGTAAAAAATTCATTGTTATTTAATGATTCTACTTTGTAATATAGCTTCTTTCCTATTCCTTGTTTGTGGTATTTTCCATCTACAAAGAATAATGCTATATGAGTAACATCTTTTGTTGCTATAACTCCTAATATTTTATTACTTTTATCGTAAGCCCCATAAAAATCTCTTGCTTCAATCCAGGAAACATCATCAATTGTTTTTTTAAATTCTTTTATACCTTCTTCGGTGTAATCAGGTGCTTCATATTCCAAAAACACTTTCCAAACTAATTCTAATGCTTTTTTCATTTCTTCTTTTAATATTTTTCTAATTTTCACTAATTTCATCTCCCTACAAATTACTATTTTATTTCATCAAGTTTCTTTTGCTCTTTTATTTCTAATTTTTTCCTTTCTCTTTCAAGTTCTTTTAAACTCTTTTTAGGTGTTGGCATTTCTTCGGGCATCATTCCACCAATATCTGCAATCGCTTTTCTAACTTTTTTACCAACCTCATAATGTATATCTTTTGCTTCTTTCTCTCCTTGTGCATTATCTTTTAAAAGTTTTTGCTTCGTTTGATTTATTCTAAATAAATTAGCTACTAATTCATCTTCATTCATATTATCTAAAATATCTTCTCTGTAACGTAATTTTTTTTAAATATATCAGCAGCTGTTTTGCCATTATATAATCCTTTATATCCAGCATTATGAAATTCGGCCATATTTTAACACCAGCGGCTGAAGCAACTTTTTGAAGCGTATAGTTACCTTGCTTTGTTAATTTTCTTTGATAAAATCTTTTTTCATCATCTGATAAAAAATCATATTCTTGCTCTGTTATTTCTTGTTTTCTTGTTTGAATAGCAAAATAGGTTTGTCCTAATGCAACAACTTCTTTGTTTGGATCTGCATTTTGTACTATTAAATAACATATATATCTTGATAATTTATAATCTTTAATAATTTCTTCTTTTCCTTTACCAGTTTTTATTGGCTTGTTGACCTCAACAACCCAATCTTCTTCTCTTAAAAAACTATGAGAATCAGACTTATATAATTGTCTTTTTTAAATTTTAAATTTATCATATTCTTTATATTGAAAGCTTCTCAGTTTGAATTACAAGATAACTGTGCTTAAAGTATATCCTACTTGTTTAAATCAGCGTTTAGCGCCTCTAAATATTTTTTAAGAAATTCATCTTTATGCTTTGAATTGTACTGCATAATAAATCGTGGATGTTCTAATGGTATGATTTTTTTAAAGAAATGGTACTTATTATTTATTTTAGTCATAAAATCATAGTTTTTACCACTACCTATACAATAGCATACTGAGGTGTCAATTCCAAAATTGATTTGTGATTTTATTGAATTTATAATTAGTGAATATAATGTTTCTTGTAATTTTTTATTATCGTAATAATTACAATTAACATTTTTTCCTTTAGAATTTGTTTTTACTATTCCAATTGGGCAAACAAAATTCATATAAAAATCTGAATAAAATTTTTCACAACCACCATATTTTTCAATTACTTCGTATAAAAATCCTGATGAAGACTTGTTTATATAAAATTTATCAATTATAATTCCTGTTTCTTTTTGAAGATGCAATGCATCTTCAAATGGCACTCCTGTAACAGCTGTTCCACGACGTGCTGGTGAACTTCCTAAGATTAGACGACGGTTATTTCTATCATTATAAAATCTTTTATAAAATGATGTTGAAATTTTACGAACAGTTTCTTTTTTATCTCCATTAAATGGATTTATAATTTTGAAGCCTTCTGGTAATTCTATTGATATATTTGATAGATTTTCGTCGAATTGTATCACTTTTTGAGCAAATGTTTTTTCTTCGTTCATTTATTACCTCCAAGTTTTACATCTTGTAATTTTTTTTAATTATTTAGTTAGTTTTTTTATTTTAATTCCTAGGACACCATATTTTTCTTGTTCTTCTTTGGAATAATAGTTTTCCATGTCTTTAGGATTAGCTTCTTCATTAATAGAATAACCCATTTCTATTTTATTGAAGTGTTTATATAGTTCTTCGAAACTATTATATTTAAATAAATCTATTACTTCTACTAATAGTTTTTCATTAGTTACTCTGTTAGTAAATTCTATATAATCTCCTACTGTTAACAGCTTTCTTTTTTCATCATTTAATCTTAGTTCTATTGTTTTTGTTCCGTTTTTGATACATTCAAACGGCTCGTTATTTAATTTCATTTCGTGTTTCATAATTGCCTCCTACATATAATTTTATCATATGTGGCTTATTTTGTCATTCTTTTTATGTATTTAAAAACATCTCATTAGAGATGTTTTACTGAAATTAATGATACATTAAATTAACTGCTTGGTCCTGTTGGTCCTTGCGGTATAGTTAAATTTAATACATAATTAGGAGCATCACCTGTTATTGTGGCTGCTGCCTGTGTTCCTGGTGCACCTGTTGAAATTGTTCCAATGGTTAAGACTGGTGTTGCACCTGTTGGACCAGTGGCTCCTGTTGGTCCCGTTAATCCTATTGGGCCTGTTGGGCCAGTCGCTCCGGTTGGCCCTGTTAATCCTATTGGGCCTGTTGGACCAGTCGCTCCAGTTGGTCCCGTTAATCCTATTGGGCCTGTTGGGCCAGTCGCTCCAGTTGGTCCTGTTAATCCTGTTGCACCTGTTGGACCAATGGCTCCGGTTGGTCCTGTAGCTCCATCTTCACCTCTAGGAATAGCGAAATTTAAAATAACATTTTCGTTGGTACCAGAGTTGGTAACAGTTGCGTCAGTTCCTGGATCAGTTGTTGTCGTAGTTCCGACTGTAATTGTAGCTGCTCCAGCAGGTCCGGTTGGTCCTGTTGGACCGACAATTATTGGAGTGCAATTACATTTTTTTCCTTCTTCTAAGATTTTTTTAATTTTATTATCATGACAATTATTATTCATTTTAATCTCCTTTCAATTTATTTTATGAAATATAATTAAAATAATATATACGATTGACTATATAATAAAAAAGATGTAACTATTAATTACATCTAATTATTTAAACTACCAAACTTTGTTATTGGCCATATTCTATACACTGCTTTTCCTAGTATATCTTTTTCATCTACTAAACCTATTATTCTACTATCTTTAGATATTGGTCTATTATCCCCTAATACTAGATATTTTCCTTCAGGTATTGATGTGCAATTACATATTTCTTCTAAGTTGAAATCATTAGTAGTACGATATTCAAAATTTGATTCTACTAGTTTATCGTTTACATATAGTTTATTATTTTTGTATGATATATGTTCTCCTGGCATGCCAATAATTCTCTTTATTATTTCTTCGTTATCATTTTTTATAATAACAATATCGAATCTTTTTATAGTGCTACTGTTATATCCTATTTTTCTTTCTAGTAGTACTTCTTTATCATGTAAGTTTGGTTTCATTGAATCTCCTGATACTATTATAGGAGTAATTATAAAGCTTCTGATTAAAATAACTATAATTATAATAATGATATATGGTAATATTTCTTTAATTATTTTATTCATATATTCTCCTTTATAAATAAAGATAATAGCTAAGCTATTATCTTCTTTCTTTAATATTATATTTGCTCTTTCTGTCTCTTAAGAAATATAATTTAGCTCTTCTAACTTTACCTGGTTTAGTAACTTTGATATAAGCTACTTTATTAGAATGTACATGGAATGTTTTTTCTACACCGATACCAGAATATTCTCCTCTTACAGTGAAAGTTTCAGATACTCCCTTACCTTTTCTTGCTATTACAGTTCCTTTAAAATCTTGGACTCTTTCTTTTGATTTACCATTCTTTGTTTCAGTAATAATGCATCCTACTGTTACTGAATCTCCTACTCTGAATTCTGGTAAATCTTTCTTCATTTGACTCATTGTAATCTTATCAATAATGTCCATCGTAATATACACTTCCTTTCTTTTTTTATAATCACTACTTTATATAAATAGGCGGATTATTTCTCAACGAATATAATTTTACCATATATTATATTAAATTTCAACTGTTTTTTGTTAATTTTTGCTTGTTTATATCATAGTATTTATTATGAAATATGTTATACATAGGGGCATTACTAATAAATACATTAAAGAGAACTCATATTGTGCTATTAAAAGAGCTTTGATGGATGTTAATTCTAGTGGTGTTGAATTTGATATTAGACTTACTAAAGATAATGTGATAGTATTATCGCATGATTCCATTGATATTGAAAGTAGTAATTATAGTGATATTATTAAGAAAAAGTATTTAAGTACATTAGATGTTATTCTTGGTATTAATACTAAGAAGATATTACTTATTGATATTAAGGTTAGAAATAATTATAAGAGATTTGCTAAAAGAATTATTAAATATTTAGATGATATTAATAATAAAAATATATATTTAGCTTCTTTTAATAAGAAGATTATTAAGTATTTAAAGAAAAAAACTAATTATAAACTTGGATATATTACTTTTAAGAATACTAAGAATAATAATTATTTTGAGGTAATTAATTTTATTACTTTAAGTAAAAATAATATTAATAAATATCCAAATAAAGAGATCTTTTTATGGACTATTCATAATAAGAGAGAAGAAAAATTAGTATTAGATAAGTTTTCTAATACTAATTATTATCTTATTAAAGATAGTTATTCTTCTTTTACTTCTATGTAATCTCCTGAATCTAGATATATTATACCTTTTTTATTATCCATACTGGAATATATTTCGTTATATTTATTTATTTTAGTAATCTTACTTAAAGTTATATATACTTCATTTCCATCATTCATTTTTAATAGAAATCTTTCGGTATCAACATCATTTGGAACATAACTTATTTCTGATATTTTTAATAATATATTATTATCTACTTTGGAGAATTTAGTAGTAAATCTATCTTTTATTGTATCAATGTTATTAGTTATTATTGGGGCACTATTTATATTATAATTATTATCTATAAGAGTAGTATCTTCTAGAAGTAATTTATCGTTATATACTCCTATTATTTTTTTCTCAGTTATATAAATATATACTTTATTTAATAGTTTCTTTTTTATATTTACTTCTTTAATATAATTATTTTTTAATAGTTTCTTTTTTATAGTACTACTACTGGTAGCTAGAAATGAGGGATAATTACTTATGCCAGCTTCTTCTATTATTTCTTTATCACTTAGTATGTTGTTACCTACTATATATATATTCTTTATTGGTAAATCTTTTATATATAGAAATAGTAATACTAATGATATTAGTATTAATAAACATATAATTATTCTTTTTACTTTTAATTTTCTTTTCTTTCTTTTGACTTTTATTTTCTTTTTTTCGGGCATATTATCACCTTACTATTTCTTGTTCTAATATTAAATCAATGTTATATTTTTCTTTGACTTTTTCTTTGATATAATCTATTAATGATATGATATCTTCATATGTAGCATTAGATGTATTTATAATGAAATTGGCATGTTTTTCACTTACTTGAGCCCCTCCGATGGTATATCCTTTTAATCCTATATCTTCGATTAATTTTCCTGCTGATAAGCCTTCAGGATTTCTAAATACTGAGCCTGCTGATGGCATGTTTACTGGTTGTGATGATATTCTTCTATCTCTTCTATCTAGCATACGATGTTTTATTATTTCTTTATCTTCATACTCTAGTGATAGAGTTACTTCAACACAAATAAAGTCTTTATTTCTTTTTAAGAAAGAATCTCTATAAGCATATTCTAACTCACTATTTTTCATAGTTTTTATTTCTAAATTAGGGGTTAGTACTTTTACCTCTTTTACTATAGAGGCCATATCTTCTTTATATGCTCCAGCATTCATAGCGGTACTCGCTCCTAGTAAACCTGGTATTCCTCCAGCAAATGATAGGCCATTTAAGTTATTTTCCATACATATATTGGATAATTTGATTAAACTTACGCCTGCTCCTGCTATAACTATATTATCTTTTATTTCAATATTATTTATACGATCTAACTTTATTACTACATCAAAATTAGGTTTGGCTAATATGACGTTAGAACCATTACCTAATATTAAATAATGAATATTGTTATCTTTTAAATATTTTAATAATTCTTGTAATTCATGAATACTTTTGGGATAGACTAAATAATCACAGCTAACATCTATTTTATAGGTGTTATATTTTTTTAGTGATATGTTTTTATAGTATTCATATTTATTAATAAAACTTTCTATCATTCATTATCAATTCCTTTAGGGTATTATATATTCTAGTACTACTATCTTTTATACCTAGTTTACTAAGATTTTTTTTCATTTCTTCTAATTTATCTTTATCATTTAATGTTTTGTCAATAAGTTCAATTAATACTTTTCCTTCTAAATCTTTTTCTTCTAACATAATACCTGCATTATGTTCTACTAAGTCCATGGCATTTTTGTATTGATGATTGTTTGCTACATATGGACTTGGCACGAATATTGCTGGTACTCCTAATGCTGTTATTTCACTCATTGTAGAGGCTCCTGCTCTAGTAACCATTAAATCAGTTATTTTCATTACTTTTGGCATTTCATAGATAAATGGTAATACTTTTACATTTTTTGGTACTCTTTTATCTTTTACTTTTTCGTAATAACTATTACCAGTAACTATTATTACTGAATAATTTTTATTTCTAAAATTATCTATAAAACTAAATATTTTATCGTTAACACTTCTACTACCTAATGAGCCCATAACTATAAGAACTAATTTTTTATCTTCATCTATTTCTAATTCTTTTTTTGTTGTTTTTTTAATACTAAGTGCCTTCTCACTACATGGATTACCAGTTAATACTGCTTTTCCTTTAGGAAAATCATTTATAGTACTTTCAAATGATACGCCTACTTTATCAGTATATTTAGATAAGAATTTGTTAGCAAGACCTACAACACTATTTTGTTCATGAATAAATGTTCTCTTACCTAACTTTTTAGCGGCATATATAACTGGAGCGGTAACATAACCACCACAACCTATAACTATATCAGGATTAAAATCTTTTATTATTACTTTAGCCTTTTTAATAGCTCCTAAAAAGTTAGTAATGGTTTTAATATTATCTAATGATAATTTTCTTTTAAATCCTGTTACTTCTAATCCTTCGTATCTATAACCCATACTAGGTATTAGATCCTTTTCCATTCTATCGGTTGTACCAATATATAAAAACTCACTATCTGGTTCTTCTTCTTTTATTTTATTTATAATAGCAAGAGCTGGATATATATGTCCTCCTGTTCCTCCTGCTGAAATTATTACTCTCATGAAATCACTCTCCTATATAATTTTATCATAAATAAAGAAAAAAAGATATATTCCTATTAAAATATATACTTTTTTACACTTTTTATGTATTTATCTATTAATACTATTATGCTTTTAATTGGTATGGATTGTTTTGTGAACCATCGCCACCTATAATAATTTGTTTAGAATTTAGATAAAGGACTGGGACAATTGTTTTTGCATAATCAACGAAATCCATCATTTCGCCACTTTCGCCATAGACAAAACCAGAAGTAATTACACGGAAAACTACATCATTTTCGCTTGAATTAGCGGTCAATAAATTAGCGTCATTATGATTTTTTATCATTACATTTTTCATCCAATTTACACTATTGCAGTTACTATAATTATTTAAAGTACCACTACAAGTATTAAAGTTGGCAGCGTATCCATAATCTGATGGATATGGAAGTGCTATTTTTCCAGTCCATGTTGTACTATTTCCAGAATATACTGTTGTGCCTCTTTCATAGACATACATAGCATTTGGATACGCTACTGCTGTGGTCCATCCGCCTAAATTCCATGTTGTTTTTGCTATCATATTTCTTGTGATATCATTTTTGATACCAGTGTTAGTAAAGTCACATGATGCAGTAATACCTCTCCTGCTATTGTAACAAGTTCCTGATTTACTATTATAATAAAGACTTCCACCAACGGATTCGGACTCATATTCTGGATTAAGAAGTTTCATTAGAGCTGCGCTGGACCAGTCATTTGTATAACCAGCATCATATGCCATACCACCTATAGATTCATTTCTCATTAATTTTATTTTACCATCGAATACTCCTATTATTCTCCATAGTTCACAGTTAGTACTAGGATATGTTTCACAATTAAAATACACATAGTTATTAGGGGAAGCACCATAGTATCTTATATTACCTCCATCTAATGACGATGTTGTTCCTCCTAATCTATCATTCATTAATGACTCGGATGTAGCATAATTATAAGTAATACTATTATTAGTTACTGTAGATTTACTTGCATTGGTATATAGATTAGTTATATATTTTGCAAGTGAAATTGGTGCTGTGTATGTTCCTGTTACCAAAGTAGAAGCTGATGGTACTATTAAGTCTCCTCCGTTTTCATAACCCATGACTGCGGTTATTTCTACAGTAGTATTAGAGGATGTTTTGTTTTTTAGGTGTAGTTTTACATATTTATTATCATTAGCTCCTATGGTTCCTGTTACTTTGTCTTTACTATCACTATATACTTTTACTTCTATATTGGAATTATTATAGGCTACACCATATGATACTGTACCATTATTGGTATTATTTATCTGATATATTACTGTTTTTTCTTCATTGGCTTTTAGAGATACTATATTGCTATCTGTTAGTTCTATGGTGTAATAGCCGTCATTATTTGTAACTTTTGTGGTTAATGCATAGGTATTATATAGTAGATATATACCGATTAATACTATTAACGATATTATTATAATTAATATTTTATTCTTTTTATTCACATCTATCACCTATTTTTACTCAATATTAAGATATCATATTTTATATTTTTTTTCAATAGTTTATAGAAAAAAATAAGACCCATTTATAGGTCATTATCTAGATATGTATATATCTCTTATGGTGTTTATAGGGATATATTCGTTATCCATAGTTATTAGGTTTGTTTTTGTTTTTCCTACTATACGTTTATTGGTTTTACCTGTATCTGTAACTATTGTTACATCTATTTTATATATGTAGTTTGGAGAATTAAAAATATTATATATTTTTTGTTCTACTGTATAGTTATTTTTGTTATTTATAAAGATATTGTTATTATTTGATATTTTTCTATCATTGTTATACATGGTAGAATACATTCTTTCGTTATTATTTATATCTTTATTTATTGTGTTATGATACATCTTTGGTAGTTCTTTCAACTATTATCACCTCTAATAAATTATATGAAAATGGTTATATATATATTTATTATTTTTTTATTTTGTGGTATTATAATAACTAGAGTGTGATATGGATGAAAAAAGAATCTAAATTTAAAGTTGAAGGTAAAATATTAATTCCTATAATATTGTTTGCTATTATTAGTGTAATTACTATATATGCTACGAGAAGTCTACTTCCTAGCGACTATCAAAGTTTATATTTAAAACAGATATTATGGTATGTACTTGGTTTTGGGCTTGCTTATATTATGATGATATTTGGTAATAAATTTTTATATAATAATGCTTATATTTTATATTTTATTGGGGTTATTTTATTAATATTGGTACTACTATTTGGTAAACCTATTAATAATGCTAGATGTTGGTTTATTATTCCTTATATTGGTAGTTTTCAACCTTCGGAATTTATGAAAATATTTTTAATTATTATATTATCAAGATTAATTAATGATTTTAATGAAAGTAGAAATAATAATGATACAATGGAAGAATTTAAGTTTCTTTTAAAGGTATTGGTTATAGTCGGTATTCCTTCGGTTCTTACTTTTATTGAACCTGATACTGGGGCGGTACTTATATATTTTATTATTACTGTTGTTATGTTATTTGTTGGTGGTTTTAAAGCTAGATGGTTTGTTATTACTACTTGTATTATACTTATTTGTGGTGGTGTATTTTTAGGAATATATTTTATGAATCAGGATTTATTTATTGATATCTTTGGAACTAGTTTCTTTTATCGTATGGATAGAATTCTTAATTGGTCTAATAGTAATGGACTTCAACTTACTAATGGGCTTACTGCGATTGGATCTGGGGGAATGTTAGGACATGGATTTAATCATACACCAATATATTTTCCGGAAATGCAAACTGATTTTATCTTTGCGGTATTTGCTTCTAATTTTGGTTTTTTGGGTACTTTATTGTTACTTGGACTTATTGTATTCTTTGATTTAAATATTATTTCTTTGGCTAATAAATCACATAATGATAATGATAAATTATTAGTTGGTGGTATTATCGCGGTTCTTCTTTTTCAACAAATGCAAAATATTGGTATGACTTTAGGTTTATTACCTATTATGGGTATTACTTTACCTTTTATATCTTATGGTGGTTCTTCTTTATTATCTTATATGATACTTATTGGTATGTTATTTAATATTTCAAATGAAAATTTAAGATTTAAAAACTAAATCTTATTTTTTTATTTTAATACATCTAGGAATGTTTGAATCATGCTTATATTATTTAACATTTTATTAAATTTATCACTTGGATTCAATTTATATTTATTTTTCATATCCGCTATAAAGTCTTTATAGGAGTTTGGATTTCTATTTAATCTTTTATACCAGTATGGGTTTTCTCTAATAAATGATGTTTGCATGGGATCGCTTCCTATTTTTATTTGTAGTTCAGTAGTCATTAGTCATCAAACTTCTTATATATTGGTCTTGGGGTGTATGTGTTAGTAGAAGATGTATTATTTTTAGTAATCATATCACCGAATAAACTTATGGCTTTTTGGATAGATGTTATACCATCTTGTAGTTTGTCTGGATCTATATTCTTAGCCATTTCCATTATATTAGAGAGACTTGATGGTTTGGTATTATTTACTTTGGTTTGGGGTTCTTCTTTCTTTAGATATTCATTCCATATATTATTATCTTCACCATATAAATCATATAGTTCATAGAACTTTTGCCAGGTCATTTTGTTTTCTTTTACATATGTAACTAGTACTTGATTTTTTTTTACGAACTCTTTAAAGTTGTCTACTTTTGTCATAGTATCACCTACCATAAGTATATGCTTTTTATGATATAAAGTTGCAGATATAAAAAAAATAATCAATTTGATTTTGATTATTTTTTAGTTATTAAATAATGACATCTGACCATCAACTGTATAGTCCTTAGTAAGTTTTCTTACTCTATAGCTGCCTAATGTTTCTTTTTGATTTTCTTTTATTAAATTTTCTTTTAGTAATGATAGTTTTTCTTGTCTTTCTTTATCAAGCATATCTTTGGTTATACCTAATGATCTATATGCTTTTGTAGCATTATAATTATATACAAACATAGCTAGATCATGTAATGATTTATAATTTAATTTATATTCATCAGTGGATGGATTATATTTATATATTTCTCTTTGAAAAAAGTCACTTAGTATTTTACTATTTTCAAAATCATAATGGTGTTTTGCTATCAATGATAAGTTAGCTATATTTATGCTGTTGTTATAGCTATTACGATAATACGATGATAGTTTTTCTAAGAATGTGTAATCTCTTTGCTTGCTTATTAAGATACTTCTTAAATATAGTTGATCTAAATATTTACTTTCTTTTTGATATATTAATCCGTATTTTACTTTTATTAAATTATTATTTTGTTTACGTCTAATACTTAATTCTTTTGTTATTTCATCGACTGATATTATACCTGCTTGATATAGTTTCTTCTTGAATTCATATTCATCTTGATACTTTGAAGTTAAATCGTCTAATTCATCTAGACTAAGCGCTTCTCCTTTAAACTTGGATGTTTTGATAAATCCTTCTAGTAATAATAGATTTAATTTCTTATATTCGCCTTTGTTTGCTATTGTTAAATAATATGCCATGTTATCGCCTCTCTCAACTTAATTATATATAATTTATATATAAATGTCAAAGAAAAAGACCTAAAAATAGGTCTTTGTGTTATTTTTCTGCTATGATGTCACATATTAAGTCACTAAATTCAGTAGGATTATCTATTGGTAAGCCTTCAATTAGTCTTGCTTCGTAGTAGATAACTTTGGTATATTTATTGAATTCTTCTTTATTGTTTTTATATAAATCTTTTAATTTTTTACTAATGTTATGATTTATATTTATTTCTAGTACTTCACTAGCAGTTATTTTTTCATCTGTTGGCATAGCATTTATTACTTTTTCCATTGAAGTAGATATTTCACCATTAGTGGTTAAACATACGGGATGTTTCTTTAACTTATTAGTGAATTTTACTTCTTCTACTTTACCGTCCAATACTTCTTTCATGTCTTTTAATAAGTCTGTATTATCTTCGTTTTCTTTTTTTATTTGTTCTTTTTCTTCTTCTGTAGATAAATCTGTATTTTCTTTTGATACGTTAACGAATTTTCTTCCCTCATACTCTCCTAAAGCCATTATAGCAAATTCATCTACATATTCTGTTAAATATAATACATTATAGTTTTTTTCTTTAAATACTTCTACTTGTGGTAACATATCTATTTTATCTATTGATTCACCACAAGCATAATAAATATTTTTATCTTCTTCTTTCATATTAGATATATATTCATCTAATGTTATTAGTTTCTTTTCTTTTGAAGAATAAAACATTAATAAATCTTTAAGTTTATCTTTATTTATACCATAATCATTATAAACGCCAAATTTTAGTTGCATACCAAAACTTTTATAGAATTTTTCATATTTTTCACGATCTTCTTTTAGCATTGATAATAATTCTTTTTTTATTTTACTTTCAATACTCTTAGCAATTAGTTTTATGTTTTTATCTTCTTGAAGAGTTTCTCTTGAAATGTTTAGTGGAATATCTTCTGTATCTACTACGCCTCTTACAAAGCTATAATAATCTGGTAATAAATCACTACATTTATCCATAATTAGAACACCATTAGTATATAGCTGTAGTCCTTTTGTATATTCTTTGCTATAATAGTCATATGATGCATGACTGGGTATGAATAATAATGCTGTGTATGTTACATTTCCTTCTACTTTAAAATGAATTGTTTTTAGTGGTTCATTATAGTCATAGAATTTATCACTATAGAAGTTATTATATTCTTCGTTTTTTATTTCTTCTTTGTTTTTCTTCCATAGTGGGATCATACTATTTAAAGTTGTTAGTTCTTTATATGTTTCATACTCATCACTATCTTCTTTTTTTCTTGTATTGGATACTTCCATTTTTATTGGATAGTTTATATAGTCAGAATATTTCTTTATTATTTCTCTAATTTTATATTCTGTAAGAAAATCACTATATTTATAATCTTCTGTATCTTCTTTAATATGAAGAGTTATCTTGGTTCCATTATCTTTTTTATCTGACTGAGATAATGTGTAACCATCTATACCATTACTTTCCCATATATATGATTTATCTTCTTTATATGATTTTGATTCTACTGTTACTTTGTCACTTACCATGAAGGCTGAGTAAAAGCCTACTCCAAATTGACCTATTATGTTAGCATCATTTTGACAAGAGTTTTCTTCTTTGAAGTGTAATGATCCTGATTCAGCAATTGTACCTAGATTGTTTTCTAATTCTTCTTCGGTCATACCTATTCCATTATCGGTAATTGTTAATGTTCTTGCTTTATCATCTACATCTATTCTTATGCATAAGTCATCATTATTTATCTTTATGTTTTTATCTGTTAATGATAGATAGTGTAACTTATCTAAAGCATCACTTGCATTGGAAATTAGCTCTCTTAAAAATATTTCTTTATTTGTATAAATTGAATTTATCATTATGTCTAAGACTTTTTTACTTTCTGTTTTGAATTGTCTTTTTTTCATTTTATCATCTCCTACAAGTATAATTATAGCACTTTGTTAGCAATTGTCAATATTAATTGCTAATATTCGATATTTTTAAAGAGGCTATTTAGCCTCTACTATTAACTTAATCGCTGTTCTTTCATCGCCATCAATATTAACATCGATAAAAGCGGGCGTACATACTAAATTTTTTCCTGATGGAGCTACGAATCCTCTAGCTATTGCTACTCCTTTTATAGCTTGATTTAGGGCTCCTGCTCCGATTGCTTGAACTTCTACGATGCCTTTTTCTCTGAATACATTAGCAAGTGCTCCTGCTACCGAATTTGGGTTAGACTTCGATGAAACTTTTATTGTTTCCATATTTGTTTTATCATTCCTTTCTTCTACAATAATATATATGAATGAAATATAATTATAGTACAAAAAAAGAAACTTAACGTTTCTCAATATGAATTAATCCATCGTATACTTCTTCTAAAGCTCTACCTATATTCTTTTCACTTTTATATTCTTTGATTGGTTTTTGATAATAACCTGTTTTGGCCATTTGTTTAGCTCTTTCGGAAACAACATAAACTAAAGCGTATTTGGAATCTACAATATTTAATATTTTATCTATTGATGGATAAATCACTATTATCACACTCCCTTATGATATAAGAATATAACATATTATAAATAATTGCAATAGTCTTTACAGTAATTTTACAAAACATTTTTCTTATTGTATCCAATACATTTATTTTTAATTTTAGGTCTTTCTATTGTTCCATTTTGATACATTAGTTTTTCTAATTTATATACTAAGGATTTTATTTCTCTAGATATATATGATTGTGATTTTTTTAGTATTTTGGCTATTTCTACTTGAGAATAGGCTTTTTCAAAATATAAATTATATAAGTATTTATCTTTTTCATTTAATAAATTAACTATACTTCTGATATTGTTTATATTTTCATTATTTATATAGTCTTCTTCTATGTTGACTGATGGATCGATAATTAAACCCATTAGTGTTAATTCGTCTTCTCCATTATCTTCTTCTAAATGGATATCTTTGGTTATTCCTTTTCTTATATACATTAATATCTCGTTGTCTATACATTTGCTTGCATAGGTGGTGAAAGAGTAATTCTTATCTAAGTTAAAAGTATCTACTGCTTTTATTAGTCCAATAATACCGTTAGAAATAATATCATCCATATCCATTTGAATACTAGAGAATCTTTTATAATATCTATGAAATACTAGTTTTAGATTATGTAATATTATTGTTTCTCTTGCTTCTGGAATGTTATTTTTCATTTGAATGAATTTTTTTTCTAATTCTTGTTTACTTAATGCTTTATAATTATATTTATTTTCCATATTGCCTCCTAGAGAAAAAAACAGTATTGTTAAATACTGCTTTTTAATATTTTACTAATTATTTAGAATATTATGACATCTATCACAAATATCGCCGTCTAAGTGATCAACATAATTCCAACATCTATTACATTTTTCGCCAGTACTCTTTGCTACTTCTACTTCTTCACCATCAGTAGTATATTCTACTTTTGATACGATTAATAGCTGATGTAAATATGAACCTAATTTTTCTTTTACTTCGTTATATTTTGGATCTAAGTTTATCTTTACTACAGCTTCAAGAGCGGAACCGATTAATTTTTCGTTTCTTGCTTCTTCTAATTTTTTATTTACTTTTTCTTTAAGTTCGAAGAATAGTTTAAATAATTCTAATACTTCGGTACTATCTGAATAATTAACAACTTCAGGCATATCTGTTAAATGAACAGAAGCTTCAGTATGTGGTAACAAGTTATATACTTCTTCACTTGTATACGGAAGTATTGGAGCAAGTAATCTTACTTCATTACTTAAAATATTATAAAGTACTGTTTGAACACTTCTTCTTGCTTTAGAGTTTGCTTTTTCTATGTATAAGATATCTTTAGTGAAATCTAGATAGAAATTAGATAAAGTGAATGATACAAAGTTGTTAACTAATTTATATACATTTTGGAAATTATAGCCTTCGTATTCTTCTAGTACATTTTTAGTGAATATATTAAGTTCATTCATCATATATTTGTCATAATATGGCATATCTTCATATTTAATACTATCTTTAGTTGGATCGAAATCTTTTAGATTACCAAGCATAAATTTATATGTGTTTCTTATCTTACGATAGCTTTCTTTTACTTGTTTAATTAGTTCATCACTAATTCTTACATCTTCAGTATAGTCAGTTGATGCTACCCATAATCTTAAGATATCAGCACCATGTAATCTTATCATATCAGCAGGCACTATTACATTACCTAAACTTTTACTCATTTTATTGCCTTTACCATCTAATGTAAATCCATGAGATACTAATTCTTTATAAGGGGCTTTACCAGTAACTGCTACGCCACAAATTAGTGAGCTATTGAACCAGCCACGATATTGGTCTGAACCTTCTAAATATACATCAGCAGGATATGGTAATCCTTGTTCTCTTAAGACACCATTCCAAGTTGAACCGGAATCAAACCATACATCCATGATGTCTTCTTCTTTGGTAAAGTTACCATTTGGACTAGCAGGATTTTTATATCCTTCAGGTAATAAATCTTTTGCTTCTCTTTCAAACCATACATTAGAACCATATTTTCTAAATAAATCTGCTACATGCATCATAACATCGTAATCTATGATTTCACTACCATCTTCGTTGTAGAAGATAGGAATTGGTACTCCCCATACTCTTTGTCTTGAAATACACCAGTCTCCTCTATCATGAATCATATTATATAATCTCTTTTTACCCCATTCAGTATGGAACTTAACATTATTTTCAAGTTCACTTAGAAGATCATCTCTAATTTTATCAATGCTACAGAACCATTGTTTAGTGGCTCTAAAGATAACTGGTTTCTTAGTCCTCCAATCATGTGGATATGAGTGTGTTATGAATTTAAGTTTAAGAAGTACTCCTAGTTCATCTAATTTTGTAGTTATTGCTTTGTTGGCATCTTCAAAGAATAAACCACTAAATTCACCTGATAAATCATTTAATACACCTTGATCATCGATACCGTTTATCATTTCTAGGCCATTTTCTTTTCCTATGATAAAGTCATCTGCTCCATACATAGGGGCCATATGAACTAGTCCAGTACCAGCTTCTAATGTTACATGGAAACCATCTACTACTGGAGCTATTCTATCCATAAATACATGTTTATATTTGATACCAGTAATTTTATCACCAGAGAAAACGCTTTCTACTTCATAATTTTCCCAACCAAACTCTTTAGCTAGATTATCAAGTAATTCATTAGCAACAATATAATATTTATCATTTACTAATACTCTAGCATAATCAAATTTTTTACTAACAGCAATACCAGTATTACAAGGAAGTGTCCAAGGAGTAGTAGTCCATATTACTAAATTATCTCCTACTTGTGCAGTATTATTGCCTTCTACTACTGGAAATGCTACATATATTGAAGGATCTTTTCGATCGTGATATTCTATCTCTGCCTCAGCAAGTGCTGATTCTGATGATGGACTCCAATATACTGGTTTTAGGCCTTTGAATATTAAGCCTTTTTTAGCCATTGTAGCGAATACTTCAATTTGTTTTGCTTCCATTTCTTTTTGTAGTGTAATGTATGGATGTTCCCAATCTGCTAAAACATTTAACTCTTTAAAACCTTTCATTTGTTTTGCAATTTGTTCATATGCATATTTTTCGCATAAGGCTCTAAAGTCGGCTTTACTCATACTTTTTCTATCAATACCACTATTGGTTACAGCTTGTTCTATTGGAAGACCATGAGTATCCCATCCTGGAATATATATCATATCGTAGCCACTCATCATTTTATATCTATTAATAAAGTCTTTTAGAATTTTATTCATAGCATGACCGATATGAATATCTCCATTAGCATATGGTGGTCCATCATGTAGAATGAATGGTGTCTTGCCTTTATTTTTTTCTCTTACTTTGTCATATAAATTTATTTCATTCCATTTTTCTCTTTGTAATTTTTCATTTTCTGGTAAATTACCTCTCATCTGAAAACTAGTTTCAGGCATCAATAGTGTTTCTTTATAATTCATTTTTTCTCCTCCTTTAAATTAAAAAGCACTTATATTTGTAAGGACGATATACATCGCGGTACCACCTTACTTCACATAAGTGCTCTCATTATTGATAACGGGATTATTCCCGGCTTTTCCTAAATATTCAGAAAAACACATCCAGAGTGATCTATATAGTAACCATCATACTAATTTCCACCAAACATTAGCTCTCTATAACTATTTTACTATATCGTCTCTTTCTTTTGTTTTAACACATAGATATTATATGCTATTTTTTTTTAGTTGTCAACCTCTATTTTTCTTTTTCTTATTTTTGCCTTTGGTACTTTTAAATATTCGTAAAGGTTATTTTCTAATTCTGAAGTAAAAATTGCAATAACTAATTCTTCTTTCCAGCTGGATAAATTCATTTTTTTCAGTTTGTTTCTTTGAATTTTTTGATATCTTTCTATTACAACTTCTATTAAATTTTCAATATCTACTTCTTTGATGATTCTATCTTTATATTCTGCTACTCTAGTATTATATAATATTTTTAAGAATTTTTCTTCTCTTAGGTGTCTTGTATCATACTTGGCTTTTATATTTGTATATATTTTTATAATATTATCTGTAAGACCATAAGCATATTCATCCGCTATTATAGTTAGAAGTGAATCGTCTATAAAGGCTATGGCATCATTTATTATATTGTTTTGTCTCATTTCTTCAGCATTTAGATTATTTCTACTTTCAAGATAATCATATGGTTCAATAGTTAATGCTTTGTATAATTCGTCTTTGGCGGTTTCATTTGATACTGATAAAGGAATGGCAAAATAATTATATCTATTTATATATTCTTTATCTTCTTTATTCTTACGTCTATCCCAGGTTGGGTCAAAGACATATACACCATCGATATTATACTTTTCATCTTGAACATAGATAATACTTCTTTGATGTTTTGCTTCTTTACTTATTAGTGGTGCTGCTTTTATATTTAGGCACTTTAAAATTGCATTAAATACATTAGAATAACCTGCACATACAATAGAATCACCAGTTAGAACTGAAGATACATCGGAAGATTTATAATAATTTTCTTCATCTAGTTTATATAATCTTTTCTTTAATATATCATAGGCATACATTATGCTTTCTATATTAGATAGATTCGCTTCTTTTATTTTATTGGCAATTTCGCTTACTAAAGCTGATGTTTTATATAATTCACTTGCAGTAATTGAATTATTATTTTCTTGATAGTAAAAGGTTATATTAGCTTTATCTAGTTCTTCTCTTGAATATTCTTCTAATACTTTTTTATATTTATCTAGTGATATATTTGTGTTATCTAATATTACTTTCTTATTTAGATATTTGGCTAAGGCTATAGCGCTTTTTATATTTTCTTCTTTATATGATATTATTACTTCATCTGCCTTAGTAAGATTATTTAAATATTTGTATCTTCTTTTATGTATATCTATTATACCATATACAAAAGAGAAATATGGTACGTTATTTTCTACTAGAACATGATCTATTTCTTTTGAACTTTTATTTGCTATAACTATATCTGTTATAGCATTTAAAACATTATCATTTAATCTTAATTGTGATACTACTAAATTATCTTTTAGTAATTTTAACATAATATTATTAATGTTATTATCTATCAAGATATTAAAATCTTTGATTGGTATTACTGTTATATTATCAGATAGAAACCAAAAGTCGTTATCTTGGTTATCTGTTATTTTAAATGTCATAAAAATATCCCCCTGGTATTTATTTTTTCTTACATAAGCTATATAGTATTTTAACTTCTTTAACAGTTAGTGGACGATACTCTCCTGGTAATAGTCCTTTTAAATCAAGATTAGCATATTTTTCTCTTCTTAATTTTGTTACTTTATAACCTAAAGATTCAAACATTTTCTTTATTTGATGATTTTTTCCTTCATGGATAGTTATTTCCAATATTGAAGTTGATTTCTTTTTATCTACTGACTTAAGTTTTACTCTAGCTTTTTTTGTTTTAATACCATCTATAATAACACCATTTCTTAGTTGTTGAACATCTTTGATTGTTACTTCACCATTTACTTTAACTATATATGTTTTGTCTACTAAAGAGTCTGGACGCATAAGTAAATTAGCAAGCTCACCATCATTTGTTAAAATTAGTATACCTGATGTATCATAATCTAATCTTCCTACTGGATATATTCTTGAAGTAGTATTTATGAAGTCCACTACTGTTTTTCTTCCTTTTTCATCATTGGTGGTGGTTACGACTCCTTTTGGTTTATTTAATAAATAATATTCAAATGATCTACTATTATCTAAGATATTTCCTTCTACAGATATGATATCACCTGGTTTTACTGTTGTTCCAAGTTTAGTTACTACTTCGCCATTTACTTCTACTAATCCTTTGCTTATAAGTTCTTCGGCATGTCTTCTTGAGCAATAGCCAAGTGAAGATATTTTCTTTTGTAATCTTTCCATAATAATTCACCCCTTTTTTTAGGACAATCATATTATACTATAACTTTATAAATATTTCATCATTTTTTAACATTTTTTGTGTTTTTACATAAAATATATTGAAATAATAGTTTATTTTTGATATAATTTAGTTACTGACGGACTCATAGCCAAGAGGTAAGGCACGGGACTGCAACTCCCTGAGCGTTGGTTCAAATCCGACTGGGTCCTCCAATATTAAATTAAATCGAACTAATGATAGTTCGATTTTTATTTATCTATAATGTGGTAAATGACCATAAACTTTTTATTTGATATTCAAGTGTTTTATAATCCCACAATTTGTTACTACGTTCTTTACTATTTGGATCGTTTACTGTTATTTTTCCATCTTTAATACCAGTTAGTAAAATGAAATGGCCAATGGTAGTGAAATCTCCTGGTCGCATGCTACATACTATTGGATGTCCTTTTTCTAATTCTGAAAAAACATTTTCTTTGCTAAGTTCTATATTGGTGCCTACTACTCCAAAGTTTTTTATACCTTCAGTCATGAGACTCCAGCTTGTCCCCCACTCGCTTTGATAATAACCATGTTCACTAGAATATTCGGCTATAGTATATGGTGTGATATCATTTTTTCCAGTTAATCCTGCTACTACCATAGATAATACTGTTGGACCACATCCATTGATAGCTATAACATTATCTCCATATATGCCATAACCCCAGTTCTTATCATACTGTAGTAACAAAGGAAATTTGCCTTTTTGAACTTTACCAATATTATTTTTATATACATTTCCCTTTTTTTCAGGATAATCAAGCATATAACTAGTCATATCACTATTTCTTGTTAACATTTCTAATAATATTTTTGGATATTTATCATAATTATCTATTATTTTATTAATTCTTTTATCTTTAGTACTTAGATATTCTAATTTACCTAAGGTATCTAAACTATCATAATCTACTTCTTTTGTCTCTTCGTTTGATTTATCTTCTTTTATTTCTTTATTTTCTTTAATATCGTTATTTGAAGTGATATTATCAGTATCTTTGGTAGTATTATTTAAATATATTAGTCCTATGACAATTATACATAAAAATAGTAATAATTTTACTGATTTTTTTAATTTTCTTTTCTTTTTCTTTGCCATCACTTCACCACACTTTATTTAATATTACTTTATTATTATACTACATATTTGATGTTAATAAAAGAGAGATTATATATTTCCCTCTATTATTTTTTTATTTTCTTGTAATCTATTATCATTTGGATTCATTTCAATAGCTTTATTTATGTAATATAAACTTTCTTGATACTTTCCTGTATTATATAGACTTATTGATAATAAATCATAGATGGTATTATCCCAACTAAAGACTTCATTTATATAAGTCTTTTCATGAGTGGTTATTTGTAATGCTTTTAATAAATAGGTTTCTACTTCGAGATAATTTTTTAGTTCATATTCTAATATTGCTCTTTCAACATAAGCATCTCTTAAATATGGTGCTTCTTTTATTGCTTTATCTAACCACATACGTGATTCTTCTGTTCTATTTAAATTTTTATATGCTCTTGCTATATATCTCATGGAGGCTGCTCGTTCGTCTTTCCAAATGGCACTTGGTAGTGATAGATGTTTTATTAGGGTATCTATGCATTCGTTCCATTTTTGATAGTACATATATTCTCTACCTAAGTAATGCATATTTCGATCATCACTAGGATCTTCTTTAACTGATAGTTCTAATAACGGTAAATAACTGCTTCTAGACTTTTTGGCATCGGGATAATGATTTAATGTTATGTTATCTATTGTAATTATATTTTCGGTGCCATCATACGATAGTACTTCATGAACTGGATGAGTCCATTTATAGCCATGTCTTTTGTGTATTTTATCGGTATAAAAATTTACTAATGGTTTATTATTTTTGTCTAAACTCCAATTATAATTATATCTACATCTAGTAGTAGTACTTTGCCATGATTCTTCTAATAACTTGCGCCATCCTTCTTCTAAAACTTCATCTAAGTCTGTACATACGCAAATATCATAATCTTCTGGTACTAGATCTAATGATTTATTTCTGGCTATATCGAAACGCCATGGTTTAATATTAGCTTCTTTGACAATGATATTTTTCTTTTTTAGAAGGCTTACTGTATTATCTGTTGAGCCGGTATCTAAAACATATATTGCATCTGCTTCTTTCATTGAATTATACCATCGTTCTACAAATTTTGCTTCGTTTTTACATATAGCATATACACATACTTTGTACTTACTCATAATGATATTCTCCTGAGTAATTTATGAAATTGTAAGTATGAATATTTTTTTGATAGTTAAACATTTTATCTCTCCTTCATAATAGAATATGAAAAAGAAATTTTATTTATCATTTAATTTGATTGTTTTTTATATTTTTATATAATTATGGGAACAAGCTCTTATTAATCTATTCATTATTGCTAGTCCTAGTCCTTCTTCTTTGACGCCCTCTATTATTACTAATGATGCTTCTTTTTTATCTATTTCTCTTAATATTTTGAATATGTTATGGGATATTTCTTCTTCTGTATAGCCATAAGGAATGGCTTTTTTGTAATTAGATACATTACTACTATTACATATTACTATAGTATTTGTGTCTTCTAATGATTTTATCTTATTATACATTTTTTCTTTATTATCACTGTATACTAATATGCATTTTGTATTTGGAGCATAGTGTTTATACTTCATACCTGGAGATAATACTTTTTCGTTATTTTTTATATCTCCTAATACATGGGAGTCTATTTCTACTTTGGCATATTTTTCTAAGTCTTTTTTGGTTATCTTACCTGGTCTTAATATGTGAATAACATTATTTATTACTCTTATTACAGTTGATTCAAGTCCGATATCGGTATCACCACCATCGATAATATAGTCAACTTTATTATTTAATTCTTCAAATATATCATTTATATTAGTACCACTAGGACGTCCTGATATATTAGCACTAGGTGCGGCAATTGGAACGGATGCTAATTCTATTAAATCATGAGCTATTTTGTTTGATGGCATTCTTATGCCTACTGTATCTAAAGATGCTGTTACTATATCTGGTACATTATCTTTTCTTTTTAGAATTATTGTTAGTGGGCCTGGAAAAAATGCTTCCATTAATTGTCTTTCTAATGGAGTTATGTCTTTAGCTATACTATCTACCATTTTTATACTTGAGACATGTAATATTAATGGGTTATCACTAGCTCTACCTTTGGCTATAAATATCTTTTTTACGGCATCTGAATTTAAACCATTTGCTCCTATACCATATACTGTTTCTGTAGGGAATAATACGAGATTTCCTTCTTTTATATTTTCTGCAGCAAGTGTTAAATCTTCTTTCTGATAGTCTTTTTTTAAATCTAAATATTTCGTCATATATATCACCAGTTATTAATTATACAACAAATCTGAAAAAAAAGATATAGCTAAATGCTATATCTTATTATTCAGATTCTTTGATGCTAATTGTTTTCTTTGTTTCAACTTGTTCTTTCTTAGGGCAAGTAAGTGATAAGATACCATTTTTAAAGTTAGCATCTATTTCATCTTCATTAACATCTCCTAAGAAGAAAGATCTTGTTACTTTACTGTAGCTCTTTCTTTCACGGTGAAGATATTTTTTATTTTCTTCTTCCTCATCATTTTTTTCGAATGTTACAGTTAACTCTCCTTTATCTACTGAAATGGTTATATCGTCTTTTTTGTAGCCTGGTGCTTCCATCTCAACGAATACTTTTCCATCTTTTTCATATACATCACATTTGATATTTTCTTCTCCTTTAAAGAAACTATCATCAAAAAACAATCTACTTGGCAACATATAAACCACTATCCTTTCTTTATTTGTTTACCATAATTTATTGTTTATTTGTAAGTAAGATATCTTTTTTTTTACTTACAATATGAGTATATCACTTTAATTAGCAATTGTCAATATTAATTGCTAATTTTTTTAAATTATTGATAGTTGCTATCAATACCAAAGTATTCTTCTAAGGTTAGATAATCACCATTATTATATATTTCTTTAGCTAGGTTTTTTCCTACATATCTTATATGCCATGGTTCATATGTATAACCTGTAATATTTTCTTTTCCTTTTGGATATCTGATGATAAAGCCATACTTATAGGAATTATCTCTAAGCCAATTACTTTCGTTAGTGTTATCAAATGATATATCTACTGTATTTAAATCTAGTACTAGACCAGTTTGATGTTCAGAAAAGCCCGCTCGTGCTGAATATGTGTCAGCAGCTTCTTGCCCATCCATTCTTACATAGTTATTATATATGTATTCTTGATCTTGATATGATCTATAACCACTTGAGGCGTAGATATTTAAACCGGCAGCTTTAGCGTCGCTTTTTAATTCATCAAAAGCTTTTTTGGCAAAATCTACTATTTTAATATAGCCATTTATACTTTCTAAGTTGTTAGGGGCAAAACTACTAGGAAGACTATATGTTTTGTTTACTATTATGGTATCACCTATATAGGTTACTCCTCTATCGTTTTTAATAGTATATCCCTTAGATGATTTTGTAGTGGTTATATCTTTATTTTCTTTGACTATTAGCTTAAATTCTTTTGATTTTTCATTTCCGGAAGAATCTTTTGCTTTGTATGTAAGAGTATATTCTCCTGGAACTTCTATATTATACTTTCCTTCTAGGGATGGAGTTATTTCTTCTTTACTGTTATCTGATACTTCTATTTGAGTTAATAAATCAGGAACTTTGGTAAAGGCTAATACTTCAATATCTTTTACATTGTTTATACTTGGTGGTGTAGTGTCTTTTACTATTAATGTAACATGTCTTTCTTCGTTGTCATAGTTAAATTTCCCTTTATATGTTCCAGGTTTATATATTTTTCCTTCTTCTATTTCAATATTATCCCATACTATTTCTTTTTCTTCAGTAGTATTATGATATAAATAATCATTCATTGTAGGTATTTTACTACCTGCTTCAATAGTTAGTTTATCTTTATATTTAAATATATGGTTTATTGTTTCTTTATTTATTAATGTTATATATATTATAATACCTATTATTAATACTATGCTTACTAATATTATTATTAATTTCTTTTTATTTTTCTTCTTTTTTGCCATATTCTTTCCTCAACTTTTTATAGCAGCGACGACATACGGAATCGTATTCTGAGTCAATACCGTCAATAGCGATTTGTTCTCCTTCAAAAACTGGAATATATTCTTCATTAATTTTATTAAGTCTAAGATTGAATGTTGCTTTATTGCCACACTTGCATATGGCTTTCATTTCTTCTATTTTGTCCGCTATTTCAAATAGTCTTAAACTACCTGGGAATACATGTCCGAAAGCATCTGCTCTTAACCCATAACAAAGCACTGGTATATCGAAATTATCTACTACATCTGATAATTCATCTACTTGTTTTGGAGTTAAGAACTGAGCTTCATCTACTATTATAACATCGACGTTATTATTTAGTAGGTGATAAGCTATTAGTCCATAGACGTCGACATTAGAAGGTACAACATAATCGGTATTTAATTCTGCTCCTGATCTACTTTGAATTTTTGCTCCAGCTTTTTTGTCATCTCCTGGTTTCATAATTAATACTTTTTTATTTCCTTTAAATGGATCTATATAATTGTAATATGTTTTTATTATTTCTGTTGTTTTTCCGCTTTTCATTGCTCCGTATTTGAAATATAATTTTGCCATAATTTACTCCCCTACTTCTTAGCTCTTGGATGTGCTAAGTTATATGTTTTTTTTATTTGTTCATTAGTAATATGTGTATAGATACTAGTAGTATTAAGTGATTCATGTCCTAATAATTCTTTTACTGTCATTAAATCTGCACCATTCTCTAGTATATCGGTAGCAAAGGTGTGTCTTAATGTATGAGGACTTATTTTTATATCTAAAGAGGCTTGAGATACTTTCTTATTTATTATTTCTCTAATATATCTTTCGGATAATTTATTACCGTTCTTATTTAGAATAAGATATTCACTACTTTTTTTATTAAAATAATTATAACCATCTTTTAAATAGGTATCTAAAGCTTTTTTTGTATGATTATTATATATTACCATTCTTTCTTTGTTACCTTTACCTAATACTTTTATTAGTTTTTCTTCCCTATTAATATCTTTAATTTTAATATTAACTAGTTCACTTACCCTTACTCCAGTAGCATAAAGAAGTTCGATAATTAGAGTATCTCTTTCTTCAGTTGGATTATTAGAATTACATACACTAAATATTTTATCTAACTCTTCGTCTTTTAAAAATTTAGGAAGATATAATTCTCGTTTAGGATTTTGTATTTTATTAAAGTGATTTTCTTTAATTATGTCTTCTCTTACTAGATAGTTATATAATCCTCTTATACTACTTAGTTTTCTTGAAATTGAAGATTTGGTAATTTTTCTATCATATAAGTATTTCATATAATTGTTTACGATATTCATATCGATATTTAATATATTAGTAAAATTATTTCCTAAGAATTCGTTATACTCTATTAAATCATCTTTATATGATAATATTGTTTTATTACTATATTTTCTTTCTACTTTTAAATATTCTAAGTACTTATCTATGTATTTCATCTATATCACATTATTATTATAACACTAAATACTAGGTTAAGTAAATTTTATTAACTATATGTTAATAAAAGAAAAAATGTATCTATTTTCTAGATACATATTTACCATCTTTAGTAGATACTATTATTTCTTCACCTTGTTCAATGAATAATGGTACTTTAACTAACATACCTGTTTCAATGATTGCATCTTTAGTGGCATTAGTAGCTGTATTACCTTTGATACCTGGTTCAGTTTTAGTAATTACAAAGTCTATTTTTTCTGGTAATTCAATACCAAGCATTTCTCCTTCAAAGAAGATAAGTATTACTTCTAAACCTTCTTTTAGATATTTTACTTCATTTTCTATTTGCTTTTTATTTAATTCAACTTGTTCATATGTTTCCATATTCATGAAACTATATGTATCACCATCGGCATAAAGGAATTGCATCTTTTGTTTTTCAACATGAGCAGTAGGCACTTTAATACCAGCATTAAATGTATATTCAGCAATGGAACCAGTTCTTAAGTTTTTAAGCTTTGCTTTTACAATAGCGGCACCTTTTCCTGGTTTAACATGGTTAAAATCTAATACTTGATATAGGTTTCCATCATAATTGATTGTTTGACCATTTTTGAAGTCATTAACATTTATCATTAGTTACCTCCTATTTTTTTGTTTCTTTATGTTTTGTAGTCTTACGACAATGTTTACAATATTTATTTAATTCTAATTTCTCTGGAGTGTTCTTTTTATTTTTTTCTTCAGTATAATTTATATTTTTACAATCTTGACACATCAAAGAAACTAATCCTCTATTTTCGTTTTTCTTTGCCATTATTACTCCTCCTCCCAAAGACATCTACCTAATTATATCATATTTTTGTTATTTTATACAACTATTTTTTTATTTTTTCTTTATTTACTGTAGTTTTATGGAATTTAATAATAGCTAGAAGAATTAAATCTCCTAGCTATTTTTTATTTTTTCAATATATTTATTAACTTTAGAGGACCATTCTGTATCTTCTGCATATTTAGGATTCATTGTTTCAGCGGTAGTTAAACCGTAATCAACATAGTTTACTTTTATGTTTGATATAAAACCATAAATACCTTCTTCAAGAGTATCATAAGCTTTGTAGGCTCCACAGCCATCACCTTTTTGACCTCCTACGTTATTACATGACTTTGTTATGTGTGAACAATTCCATGTACATCCTGTTTCATGCATAGCTATCGCTACGGCTAAATATGGATCCACTCCTAAATCTATAGAGTATTTAGCAAAAGATTCACCTTTTCCTGATAGATCTGAAGATAATACTCTATTTAATTTATCAGATAACTCTTCAATTGTTAGGTTATCATATACTTCTATTCTTTCAGGTTCAGTTGGTTCTTCTACGGTTATTTCTTCTTGTTTTTGCGTATCTTCATTTGATATTAAATCAACACTTACTAATTCTTCTGTATATACAGCTGGATTATATAGTTCATCTGTATATACAATATTCTTATTATCAAGTACTTTATTATAATAAATTATACTAGTACTTATTCCTAAAGTTAATAAAGAAGCCATCATAACTCTTATGAGCCCACTTGGTTTCATTTTTTTCACTTCTTTCCGCCTTTCAAAAAAGACGAGTGTTATTATAGCAAATTTAGATTATTTTGTCAAATTCCGTTTCCAAAAATAGATACTATTTAGTACCTTCTAACATTCTATTTTTGTTTTCTTTTTCTATTTGTTTTAAGCTTTTATTTGGTTCCCATAAATCTTCAGGCATTGTACTTCTATTTTCTCTTTTTAATTTTTGCTTTATTAATTACACCTTCAAATTTTCTCCATAATCATATATTAATTCTATAAAAAAGTAAAGATTTAATTATTAGTTTATAGACTTTGGCTATAAACTTTTTTCTAATGACCTTAGGCATTAGAAAACGGCGAACAATGAAATGTGAGACGAAAAAAAGAGTATTATACTACTCTTCTTACATCTATTATTGGCATTATATATAAACTTGTTACTACTATACCAACATTTGAATTAAGGGCATGAACTAGTTGTCCATTACCAATATATAATGCAGCATGACATACTACACCATCATAACCTGATACTACTATATCTCCTGGCATAATATTATCAAGGCCTACACTTCTACCAGCATAAGCTTGATCTGGAGCACTTCTTGGAAGGCTAACACCAAAGTTAGCATATACAAGCATTGTAAATCCAGAGCAATCAGTTCCATTAGTTAATGAATTACCCCCATATACATATGGATTACCAACAAAGTTTAAAGCGTAATTGACTACTTGATTAGAAATTACTTCATTGTAAGGAATATTCTCTTGAGTAGCTGTTAATGTTGTACTATATGCTTCCATCTCTTCATTTAATGCTAAAGTAGTGGATTCTTCTTCACTCTCTGTTTTGTCTTCCTCAGTAGTCTTTTTACTTTCTTCTTTGGCTTTTTCTTCTTCTCTAAGTTTAAGTAAGTCTTCAGTAGGAATTGCTAGCATTTCTGTAGTTATGTCTTCTTTGTTTTTTATTTCTCTCATTGAAAGAAGTTCATTACTTAAAACTATTTCTTGTTCGTTATCTTTTATATTGCAATCGTAAAATGCATAACATAGAACTCCAAGTAATAGAGTTAATGCTGCTATTTCCATTTTATTTTTTTTCACTTCTACACCTCATTTTTTTGCGGACGTTTAATATCTTAGCATAAATAAGATGTATTTGTCAAACATAAATTTATAAACCCTTATATTATAAGGGCTTAATGGTTTTATAAATTACCATTTATTATTATAAATTATTAGATTATGTTGTGCTCTTGTACAAGCTACATAATATAGATATTTGTCTTTTTCAGTATATTTATTACTTATATCTGTATAGATTATTACGGAGTCAAACTCTAATCCTTTAGCTATATATGATGGTAATACTACTAAATCTCTTTTTATATGACTATATGGATCTATTAACATTATATCAGTATCATCTTTTAGTAGATTATATATTCTCTCTGCTTCCATATCGTCTTTAGTAATTATAGCTATTGATTTTGAAGTACTTTTTAGGTTATTTATGTCTCTTAAAAAGTCTTCTTTTACGACGTTATCTCTAAATATTATATCACTAGCTTTATTATTTCTTATAGCTACTGTATGTGTTAATCCTAGTATTTTATTAGTATATTCAATGATTTTTTCAGTAGAACGATATGTTTTTGTTAAGGTTATATACTTAGAAGATGGGAATATTTCTTTTAATTCTTCTAATGAATCATATTTATAGTATGGATTAATTGTTTGATTTGTGTCTCCTAAAATTGTATAATTAGCTGTTTTAAATGTCTTCTTTATTATTAAATATTCTAATTTATTATAGTCTTGGGCTTCATCTATTACTACCTCTTTAATAATATGATTAGTGTTAAAGCCCATAAGTATACTTTTGATATATAGAAATATACAGGCATCTTCGTAATATAGGTTATTTCCTTTTACTATAGATTTATACTTGGAATATCTACTATTATAGAAATCGGTTATAATATATTTTAAGTCTAGTTTGGTATTTAGATTTTCTTTTAGTATTTTTTCGATAGAAGAGGTATTTTTGTTACTACCACTATAATTGTTTTCACTTATTTTAGTGGCTATTTCGTGTATTCTATCAAATAATGGGAATCTATCGTACTTATAAGTTAGCATATTATTTAATTCTTCGGTACTTATTTCGATGAAATCATCATATTCTAAATCTTTAGTAAATCTTACTTTCTTTAATAATTCTTCTATATAGTTATCAATATCTTTTATTATTTCGTCGGATTGTTTATACTTTACGATATCTATATCTTCTACTTGTCTCTTATAATATCTAGATATGAAATCGGTTAGATTTTCGATATTTTTGTATTCATTTATGTTTTGGCATAATAAGTCATAGAAGGTCATACTATATGTATTATCTTCTCCTAATTCTGGTAAGACATTAGATATATATTCTCTGAATACTTTATTAGGAGTGAATACGACTATATTATTAGAATTTAGATTAGGTATTCGATATAATAGAAAGGCTATTCTATGAAGAGCTACACTTGTTTTACCAGAGCCTGCTATACCTTCTACTATTAAGTTTTTATCTTCAGTATTTCTTATTACTTTATTTTGTTCTTCTTGAATTGTATTTACGATATTTTTCATTTTATCTGATGATTCTTCTGCTAGAACTTCTTGAAGTAAGCTATCACTTATATTTAAGTCGTTATCAAAAATGTTTTGAAGTTCTCCATTTTCTATTATATATTGTCTTTTTCTAGTTATATTTCCTTTTATTATACCTTTAGGTGCTTTATAACTAGCGGGGCCTGTCTCAAAATCATAGAACATACTACATATTGGGCTACGCCAATCATGAACATAGTAATTTAATTTATCTTCGATATGGGTAATACCTATATAGATATCCTCTTCTTCTTCATTTTCTTCTTTAAATCTTATCATACCAAAGTATGGTTTATTTTGAACTCTAAATAATTTCTGCAAATAATTACCTTTACTTTGCATAATGGATACTTGAAGGTCTGATTCTGCCATCATACTTCGCATTTCACTTGGATCCATTTCGGCATGACTATCCCAAATGAATTTTTTGAATTCTAATACTTTGGAGTCATCATCATATAATTGTTGTCCTAAAGATGATATTTTCTTTCTTACAAGACTTACTGTCTTATTTAAATAATTTTTTTCTCTTTCAAATTCTTCTCTTTCAATCTTCATATATACCTCCCTATTACACGACAAAAAACTACACTTTATGTAGTCTTATCTAGATGAAATAAATTAACTTTCGCAAATGTCTATTTAATTGTATTATATTTTGATTACTTTGTCAATATTTTTATTTTATTAATGTCTTGGTTTGAATATTAGCGATAGAATAAATGCTAAAAATACCGCTAGAGAGATACCTGCACTAGTTAGATCAAAGATACCTAAAGCTAGTCCTAATGGTCCTAGACTACTTACAGAGTCCATTGCTCCATGTATTAATAAGTGACCAAATGATGTAATAGGAATAAGGGCTCCCGCTCCGGCATATAATACGATTTTGTCATAAATTCCAAATACATCTAAGAAGGCTCCTATTACTACGAAGAGACTAGTTACATGACCAGGAGTAAGTTTTGTATTATCTAATATAAGCTGAGCTATTAAGCAAACAAGACCACAAAATAAGAAAGCATATATATATGTCATTACTCTATTACCTCCAAACTTATTGCATTAGCTATACTAGGTATTGATTCTTTTTGAAAAACAAGTGTAGGAGAAAATATAGCTCCTGTGGGTATGATAAGTACTTTTTTATATTTACCTTTAAGCATTTCTTTATATATATAACCGAATACTACTAAAAAGGAACAAACTGGTCCTGAACCACCCGCTAATACGGGCTGATTATCCAAGTCATAAATCATAGTACCACAGTCATTATAATTATCTTTTAACTTGATATTATATTTAGTCATCATATATTCTTTTAATATATTCTTTCCATATATACCTAAATCTCCAGTTAATATTAAATCGTAGTAGTCTATATCTCTTTTTGTATCTTTTAGATGATTATATATAACATCTCCTGCTGCTGGAGCCATTACTGCTCCCATATGATTTACATCAGTAATTCCAAGATCTGTTACTCTACCAATGGTTGTACTTTCTATTTTTATTTTACTTTTTTTATTACTAAGTAATAGACTTCCTGCTCCAGTAGTTGTAAAGGTTGCTGTTTTTGGTTTTGGAGTACCATATTCAGTTGGATTTCTAAATTGTTTTTCACTTACCATATTGTGACTAGAGGTAGATACTATTACTCTTTTAGCCATCTTATTTTCTATAAAGGTACTTGCTAATATTATTCCTTCGCCACTAGTGGCACAAGCTTCATATATACCAATAAAAGGAATATCAAAATCTCTAGCCATATAATCAGAAGCTGCTATTTGATTTTGTAAATCTCCTGATATTAAAAGATCTATGTCTTTATCTTTTAGTTTGTTTTTTTCTAAGATACTTTTACTTGCTTCTTTTAAAATATGAGTTTCTGCTTTTTCCCAAGATTTTTCTCCGAAATATAAATCTTTTTTATATTTCTTATCAAAGTATTTACTAAGTGGTCCATCATTTTCATAGTTACCACATATTGTATAAGTATCTTCTATGAATACATTATTATATTTTGTTGTCATTTTATCCTCCAATTATTATTAATCTTAATATTCCAAATATATATACTGATACTATTCCATAGAGTATTACTGTACCAGATAGTTTAAAAATGTTAGCTCCTATTCCTAATATTGGTCCTTCATTTTTATATTCAAGAGCTGCTGAAGTCATGGAATGAGCAAAGCCTGTTATTGGTATAATTAGAGCTGCTTTTACTTTAGTAACTAAAGTATCAAATATTCCCATAGCGGTAAGTATTGAGGCAATTGCTATAAGAGATAATGTTACGATTATACCTGATTCTTTTCTTGGCAAATTAAACCATATACTATAGCATCTTAATAGTAATTCGGATAATGATCCTAGGGATCCTCCTACTAAGAAGGCTATAAGGGCATTCTTAATATAATTTTCTTTAGGGGTATTTTTATCTACTATAGTTTTATATTTATTTTTATCCATCTTTATCACCAATAATAGTATTGTTAAGTTTTATAAAAATATACAAAGTAAACTAAAAAAGTTATTTCGTTTAAACGAAATAACTTTTACTTGTTAAATAATTCACTGTGACTACCGGTCTCTACAAGAAACAATATTAATTCATTGTCATTATATTTATATACTAACAACCAATCTGGTTCAATATGACATTCTCTACAACCTTTGTATCTCCTATCATTGATTAATTGATGATCTCTATATTTAGAGTCCAATCTTTCTGAATTAGACAATTTATCAACTACATATAATAATTTATCGATTTCTTTGCCTTGCTTTAGCACTTTTTTTAATTCTTTTTTAAAAATGTTAGAGTATTTAATGCTATATTTACTCATCAGATAATAATGCTTTCTTTAATTCTTCGATGTTATTATATGACTTATACTCGTTTGGATGTTTTTCCATGTAATCTAATTCTTTTAAAGCTTTTTTCAATTTCCTACTAGGAATAGTATTATTTTCCATAGTAACCATAAATGGTATTTGCCTTTCTCTTACGCATTGCGCCATAAATAAATTTAATGCTACACTAGTATTCATACCAAGTTTTTTAAATAATTCATCTGCTTCTTTTTTCAACCCCTTATCTACCCTAAAACTCATATTTACTGTATTAGAAATATTGGCCACAATAATCATCTCCTTTTCTGATATAATATTAACACATTATGCATTAATTGTCAATACAATGTCAATACTATTTATATTAGTAATATTTAATTAACTATTTATTATTATTATATGCTATAAAGTATATAAAAAAACAAGTTATATAACCAATTACCTGATTTGTAAAGTTATTTTGTTTAAACAAAATAACTTTTTCTTTTTTAAAATTATTTTGCCAGAGCGAAATAACTTTATTTGTTATTATTATGAGCAATAAAGTATTTTTTATTATTTTTTATATATATTCTTCATATATATTATTATGAAAAATAAATTTATTAAATCTACTATTATCCTTATTATTGGAGGATTTATTACTAAAATACTTGGAATGATAATTAAAATAGTTTTAACTAGAACTGTATCTACTGAAGGTATAGGGTTATATATGTTAGTTCTTCCTACTTTTAATCTTTTTATAACACTATGTAATTTAGGAGTACCTACCGCTATTACTAAATTGGTATCAGAAAAGAAAAATAATAGTAAAAGTATTATTATACCTACTACTATTATTATATTAATATATGATATTATTTTAATATTTATTATTTTATTTATCTCTCCATATTTAGCTAATAATTTACTTCATAATAGTAATACTTATTACCCATTAATTGCAATTGGAACTACGTTACCATTTATTACTATATCTAGTATAATTAAGGGTTATTTTTTTGGTAAAGAAAAAGTTTTTCCTATAACACTTTCTAATATTATTGAACAATTAACTAGATTAATTCTTACTATGACATTAGTTTCATATATGCTTCGTTATTCTTTGGTAGTAGCTATTACTACAGTTGTACTTATTAATATTTTAAGTGAAGGTTTATCTATAGTAGTTCTTCTTTTATTTTTACCAAAAGAAAAGATTCATAGAGAAGATTTTCATAAAGATAATAAGATCTTGCAACAAGTATTTGATATATCTATTCCTAATACTGGAGCTAGACTTATTGGTTCTATTACTTATTTTTTTGAACCTATAATACTAACTAATATTCTTAAATTTATTGGTTATTCTGGTGATTTTATTACTCTTGAATATGGTGTTATTAACGGTTATGTATATCCTCTATTACTACTACCATCTTTCTTTACTTTGGCTATTTCTTCTTCTATACTACCAGTAGTATCAAATAGTTATAGTAATAGAAATTATGATTATACAAAAAAGAAAATAAAACAGGCTATTTTATTTTCTTTATTAATAGGAATACCCGCTACTATGGTATTTATGTTTATTCCTCATATACCACTTAAACTCGTTTATAATACTACTCTTGGTTTGGAATATATTAAGGTTACTGCTCCATTCTTTCTTCTTCATTATATACAAGCTCCACTTACTAGTACTTTAAATGGTATGGGATATGCTAAGGTAGCTATGCGTGGTACTTTATATGGTGGAATAATAAAAATACTAAGCCTCATAATCTTTAGTTTAATGAAAATAGGATTATGGAGCTTAGTAATATCTACTATCCTTAATATAGTAGTAGTAACTATTCATCATATATATTATGTTAGGAAGTATTTAATTAACCGATAGCATTAATAACTTTTAATAAAAGGCAATGAAGAACTATATTACACTTTTATTTCTTCATTGTCTTTATTATTATATTTTGGCGTTATCATAATCATTTTAATTAATGGTATTTTATAACAATCTAATAATCTTGCTTTTCTAAGCACACCATTTATTTTCTTTTTTTAGTTTATTTATTGTATTATCATGTTCTGATTGTGTTTTAGTTAAATATAGTTTTCCATCACAATCATTTACAAAGTAATAGTATTTATGTTCTTCAGGATGTAATACTGCTTCAATGGAATCTATAGATGGATTGCCAATTGGTCCGACAGGAAGGCCTATATTTGAAGGACATCTAGTATTATATTTATTACTACAATCATTTAATTCTTTACTTGTTAATCTACCAGTAGTCCAATCATCTACTTTAGCACCATAATAAGATGTAGCATCACTTCCTAAGGTAGGAAAACTTTTAGAATTTAATCTGTTATAGAATACTTCCGCTACGGCTTTTCGATCTTCTTTATTTGCTACTTCTAATTCTACTATTGAAGCTAGTGTTATTATTTCATGAATACTTAATTTACTTTTTTCAATATCATCTTTATACTTTGATAATTGTTTATCTGTTTCATTAAGCATTGTATCTATTATCGTACTTATTTCAGTATCTTTAGAAATACTATAAGTATTAGGATATAAATATCCCTCTAATGGATAATATATATTAGAGTTCTTTATATCTTCTGTTAGAAACCAATATTTTGATATTAAGGTGTTTATATTATTACTATCAGTAATATAATTTAATACATCTTCATAACTATTATTTGTTTTTTCACTTATTAGTGTTGCTACTTTACGTACGTTTATTCCTTCTTTAAAAGTTATTCCTTTACCTTGTGAAGTATCACCTTTTTCTAGAACATCAACAATTTTTTTAACTCCCATATCTTCGGATAAATCATAAGTACCCGCTTTTAAATTTTTTTTATTAGTTATATAGGTATATACTTTAAATATTGTTTTATTTTTTATTAAGTGATTTTCTTTTAATGTTGTTGCAATACTATTTATACTACCTGCTTTAATAGTCACTTCTTTTGGTGTACTATCTTTAGATACTTTCCCCATGTTTATATTATAGTAGGTGCATAATGTTAGTACTAAAGTAAATCCTATCACTACTAATCCAACCGCTGCATTTCTAAACTTCTTCATGTTCCCTCCATTTAGTTATTTGTCTCGTTATTCTTTTTGTTTTCTTCTTCAATTGATGTTATTATGGTTTCAATTACTTTCCATTCTCTTTCTGTTTCTACTGGCAATAATTCTAATGGTTCAGCATTAGGATTAAATACTGAGGCATAAACTTTTGTATTACCTTCTTCATCAGTTGTATTATCAGTATATACCATATAGTTTTTATTTGTTTCATCTGATTCGAAAGTAAATAGTATTTCAAATTCTATTTCTTTACCATCTTTATCTATTATTTTAAATGTATTTTCTTTATTCATTTTTATTTTTCTCCTTATTTAAGTAATCTTGTAATATAATTTGAGCGGCAATACTATCTACTTTCTTTTTTCTTTTTTTTCTAGATATATCTGCTTCTATTAATATAGAGTTTGAAATTACGGAAGTTAATCTTTCGTCTAATAATTCTACTGGTACAGATATATTTTCTTCTAATAATTCTTTGTATTTTAAAGTTATTTCAGCACGTTCTCCTAGTGTATTATTCATATTTTTTGGTAGTCCTAATATTATTTTTTTGATATTATAATCAGTAACTATTTGTTTTATTTCTGGTATAGTGGATTTGTAATCTTCGTTACTGAAAAATATTGTTTTGAAGGAAGATGCTATAGTGGCGGTTGGATCAGACATAGCTAGTCCAACGGTTTTACTTCCTAGATCAATACCTAAATATCTCATTTGATATAATTCTTTAAAAGGACTTCTACTAGGAGTGATCTATCTATCTTAGCTATTCTATTTCTTGTTTCTTTGTATGATGATATATATCCTAAATCGCCTGATATTATATATCCTACTAATTGATTTATGGGATTATATCCTTTTTCTTCCAAGGCTATGATTGCACTATTTAGTGTGTCTTTTATTAGTTTTTCATTAACTTCTGATACGTCAAATAAAACTGTATCGCCATTCATTATATCACCTCAACTATACATTATCATTTTATCATATATTTATATTTTTAACAAGGTGTTTTATTTATGTTTACAATATTAGTACCAATTATTATTGATATTCATAAACTATTATAGGTGATTATTATGTTTAATAATTTTTTTAACTTTTTTCGTCTTTGTGCTGGTTTTAAGCTGTTTCTTTTTATTATGGTTAGTATGCTGATGATTATTACTTTTTATCAGTTATTAATTACTTTATTTGCTCCTTGTTTTGGTAATGTTTTTATACTATTATTAGAATATATAGCACTTATTTGTCTTAGTTTTTGGCTTATATTTGGATGTTAAAAAGAGCTATTTACTCTCGATATCAAAGATGATATCTCTAAGAGACATAGCTCTTTCGAAGTCTAGATTTGCCGCTGCTAATTTCATTTCTTTAGTTAGATTATCTATTAAGTCTAGTTTTTCTTTTTTACTTAGTTTTTCTTCATGAATCACTTTTTCTTCTGCTTCATTTGATATTACTTCTGGTATTTCTTTTAGTATTGTCTTTGGTACTATGTTATGCTTAATATTATATTCTTCTTGAATTTTTCTTCTTCTATTGGTTTCGGTAATGGCTTCATTCATACTATCTGATATGGTATCTGCATACATTATTACTCTACCAGATGCATTTCTAGCTGCTCTACCTATTGTTTGAATAAGACTTCTAGTACTTCTTAAAAAGCCTTGTTTATCAGCATCCATGATGGCTATTAGTGATACTTCTGGAATATCTATTCCTTCTCTTAATAGGTTTATTCCTACTACTACATCATATTTACCTAGTCTTAATTCTCTTATTATTTTAAGTCTTTCTAATGTCTTTATTTCATTATGTAAATAGGCTACTTTTATATCTAAGCTTTTTAAATAATTTGTTAATTCTTCAGCCATACGTATGGTAAGAGTTGTTATTAATGTTCTTTCATTCTTTTCATTTTGTTTTGTTATTTCTTCTATTAGATTATCTATTTGATTCTTTGTTGGTCTTACTTCTATTTTTGGATCTAATAGTCCTGTAGGTCTTATTATTTGTTCTACTACTTTATCTTTAGCATGGGACATTTCATAGTCTCCAGGGGTTGCACTTACATATATTACTTTATTTATCTTTTTTTCAAACTCTTCAAACTTTAGTGGTCTATTATCTAAAGCACTTGGCAATCTAAATCCATAATCTACTAGATTCATTTTTCTTGCTCTATCGCCATTATACATGGCTTTTATTTGTGGTATTGTTACATGTGATTCATCTATTAATAATAAGAAATCTTTAGGAAAGAAGTCAATTAATGTACATGGAGCTTCGCCTTCTTCTTTTAAGGCTATATGTCTAGAATAATTTTCTATTCCTCTACAGAAACCTGTTTCTCTTAACATTTCCATGTCATAATTTACTCTTTCTTCGATACGCTGAGCTTCAATTAATTTATTATTTTCTTTAAAGTATTTTATTCTTTCTTCTTTTTCTTTTTCTATTCTTTCAATACTTACTTTTAGTTTTTCTTCATCTGTTACAAAGTGTGAAGCTGCGAAAATTGATATTGTTTTTTTATTTTTTATAACGTGTCCTGTTATAGTATCTACTTCACTTATTCTATCTATTTCGTCACCAAACCACTCTATTAATATGGCATTATTTCTTTCACTAGATGGTACTATTTCTAAAGAATCTCCTCTTACTCTAAATGTACCTCTTTTTAAGTCCATATCATTTCGTTCATACAACATGTCTACTAATTTTTTTAGTATTATATCTCTGTCTATGGTATCTCCTACGTTTAGAGTTAGCATTTTCTTTTTATATTCTTCTATTTCACCTATACCATATATGCATGATACTGAAGCTACTACTATTACATCATCTCTAGATATTAAACTACTAGTGGCACTATGTCTTAGTTCATCTATTTCATCATTTATCATTGAATCTTTTTCTATATATGTATCTGTTGATGGTACATATGCTTCAGGTTGATAGTAATCATAATAAGATACAAAGTATTCTACTCTATTCTCTGGAAATAGTTCTTTGAATTCATTATATAATTGTCCTGCTAGAGTTTTATTATGTGCTATTACTAATGTAGGTTTATTAACTTTGTTAATTATATTAGCCATGGTAAAGGTTTTTCCTGTACCTGTTGCTCCTAATAATATTTGCTTTTTATATCCTTTATTTAATCCATCGACTAATTTTTCAATGGCCTGTGGTTGATCTCCATTTGGTTTATATTTTGAGACTAATTTAAACATTTTTATCCTCCTTACTATTGGTATTTAGGATTGTAATTCCATAGAATATAATTTATAGTCTTCTTCTTCAAAACAAACGAAAATTACTTTTATATTGGGATTATTTATTTCTTTTACGGTGTTTATAGCTATAATAGAAGCTTCTTTTTTGGGGAAATGATATATTCCAGTACTTATACAAGGAAATGCTATAGTAATGTTGTTTAAATTGTTTTCTTTACGATAGGTTTCCGCTAGAAAAAGAGAGTTTTGGTAACAATTCTTTAATAGTTCTCTTTCATTATGATTGCCTCCATAGTATACTGGTCCTACTGTATGAATTATTTTCCTTGCTTTTAGGTTATATCCATTAGTTATTTTGGCTTCTCCTGTATTACAGCCATGTAGTTTTTTGCATTCTTCTAATAACTCTTTACCAGCTTTACGATGAATAGCTCCATCCACTCCACCTCCACCTAATAAGCTTTTATTAGCGGCATTTACTATTATATCTACATCTAGATTAGTTATATCTCCTTTTATTGCTTCTATATTATTCATTTTATTACCTACTTTCTTTGATTAGTATTAATTCTTTTAATGCTTCATAGTATAATTTTTTAGTATCTTCATCGATGTCGTTTACTTCATTAATTAGATTTACTATTTGATTCCATTTTAATTTTTTTAATTCTTTAAAACTTTTGATATTATTATTTTCTAATATTTTAAAGAATGTTGTAATCATTTCTTCTAATTCTTCATCGCTATATTTTTTATTCCATTCTTTTATTTTATTATTAATTTTAATACTTAATTTAGATTGTTTTCCTTCTTCTAAAAAAGTACCGAAGCATAACCATGTATTGCAGTCATGTTGCATGATACCATTTGTATTTGATTTTACTACATTATAATTTTTGGTACTATATAGTAACATTCCTACAACACTATCTTCAGGAACATACATCTCTAGTTTTGGTAGTATTCTTTTTAATTCTTTGGAATGAGATTGATTTTCTTTAAAACCAGGACCGTCTAAATTATAGATATATTTTATTCTTGTAAAAATATCTTCTTTGGTGTACATAGCGGCGGTCATAGCTAGATTTCCTCCTTTGGAATGGCCTCCTACATATATTTCTTTATCTTTATTTGTAATTACTTCATTTAGATAATTTATAGCATATTTTTGAGAAATAACTGGAAAGTGATATCCTAAAGTGAAATCTTCTTTCCAACCTATTACTGTTCCATTTGTTCCCTCAAAGGATATAAATACTTTTTCTTTAACAAAATGAATACATAAGGCTCCAAATTGTTTTTCTGTATCAACGTATTCTCTAAAATTACTTAAATATATATTTTGGTATCTCTTACCAGTAAGCATATCTTTTAAATTAGAAATATTACTTTTCATAAAGTTACTTAAATATTTATTGTTTACTTCTAAATACTTCATACCAGCTTCTTTTAATGTTACTTTTTGAGGACCTTTTGAAACGATATTGTTCCAATCTATATAAGATAGTTCTGTAAAAAGTATTACATCGTTAATATTTATTGGGCATTCTTCAAAAGTTAAATCTTTATAATATTTTAAGTATTCTTTAATTGTATACATATATACACCTTCCTCTATTTATATTATACAATAAATTATAATTATTGTATATAAAAAGTAAAAGTTAATAACTTTTACTCAGACTGTTGACAAAGTCGCAAGATTTTGAAAAATAGTCTTTTCTTTTTATTAA
>OLFV01000111.1_pt1 | contig 95956 bp, 100 predicted proteins | sample 1605551 | NCBI WGS metagenome assembly OLFV01 (sample SAMEA3888922, study PRJEB22519) | human gut metagenome | biome: human gut; feature: human-associated habitat; material: faeces | place: Denmark | collected 2011
TGAAACGGCGGATGATTTGGATTTTCCTGGCGGGCGCGCTGGTAGGGATCGTCCTTTCGGGCCTGTATAAGCATTTTGTCACGGATCGGATCATGGATGGGGGCAATGGCATGGAGAATCCGGATCAAGACCTGTTCCTGCTGGACGGAGACGGTACTTATGTGGACAATTCCCTCCTCTGGCCAGTGCTGGAGGGAACATGGGAAAGTCCGGAGGACGGCTGGCAGGCGGTCATCAGCGAAGAGGACGGCCTGACCCTCCGTTTGGACGGCGAGACCGTTCTGGAAACCCCGCTGGACTTCACCTACATCCCGCGTAAAAAGATACAGGACACAGGGCTGATGTTAGACAACTGTGTTCTCCAGAAGGCGGACGGCACGGAATTGGGGAAGATCCTGGACGTTTACCACTGTGCCGGGGCCGGCGAGGACAGCGGCAGACTGGAGCTGACGGTGGACTGGTCGGAAGCGGCGGACAAAGTGGTGGAGCTTCAAAAAGTTGAAGAATAAGAGCGAATAGCGGATTTTTTGGCGAATACCGTCCCCGGCCGCGGGAGCCACGTGTAGCGCGACACGATTTTTGAGAAATTCGGACAGGATAATTGAGAAAAAATAGCGCCATTCTAAGAAGCATTTCCGAGCTCGCTCAAATGCATCGACGGCCCCCGAAAAAGCCGGGAGCCGCCCATGCAAAGGAGCGGGCTTTTTTGGCGCTCGGAGGAGCGGTTTTGCCGCCCCTCCTGCGCCGTCTAAGCCCAAGGGGTAGTAGTTACTCGCCGTCGCCCTCGTCGGCGGCCACAGCGGTCGCCTGAGTGGCTTCTTCCCACCCATAGACGCCGGGTTCCCACACGTTGTTGTCAGCGGTGCTCACCCAGTTCTTGCCGTTGTGAGAAGCCTTGTCGCCCTTGGCGTAAGCATCGTGTGCGCCGATGGGCTGCACCCACTCGGGGAACTCGTCGAGCGGGTTGCCGATGCGCGTCCACATGGAGGGCGTCGCAGAGGGCTTGGTGTTCTGGCCCTCGTTGGTGACGTCATGGATGGAGCGGTAAAGGTTGCCCTCGTCCTGCACGATGTCACCCTGCTTGCCGCGCCAGTTGGCGTCCCATTCCACGAAGAGGTCGGGGTACTCGGCGATCGTGGTCTCGTCGAGCTGCTGTTCCTGTGCCGCCTTGACAAACATCAGCTCGGCGACCGCCTGAGCGGATGCGGCGCGGCGCTCCGTGCCGTGGATCTCCTTGACCGACCTTTTGGGAGTCAAATACTTCACGTCCTTATTCATACGCACCTCCGAAGCCCGAGATGGAGACTTCACCCTCGAAGCCCTCATTCTTTGTGATGGTGAAGCGGATATTCACGCCCCACTTGCTCGCGGTCTTGGTCTTGTTGGTGAAGTTGTAGACGCGGTTGATCTGCACCATCGCCGTGATGTCCTCCCATGTGGGAACGGCGTCGAAGCCGTTGTTGCACGCCTCCACCTTGGCGACCGCGCCCTCGATCTTCCACGTCGGCGTCACAAGCACTTTGGTCGCCGCTGCGTCGGTCTCCTCCGGCGCGGCCAGCTCAAACTTGATGACCGTCTCTTTCTTGCTGAAGGAGAAGACGCGGACGCTGGTAGCGAAGTTGCCGTCGACCGCCTCGATGCGGAGCTGGTGTTGTCCGTTAGTCAGCGAGAGCCACTTCTCTCGGGTCAGCTCGATCGTTTCCTGCTGTCCCAGCGTCGCCTGATAGCTGCGGATCTGCGCATCGTCCACGAACTCGGTGACGACCACGTTGTCGCCCTCGACGTCGCTCACGGTGTAGTTCTCCGCGAAGCTCCCGTTCTTCAGACCGAGGGCCTTGTCCTGCCCGGAGATCGTCGGCGCGGAGTTCGTGCGCTTGAAGGTGACACGGCGGTAGGCCGTGCCGCCCTTGCCGTCCGTGACGGTGATCTTGAGGGTGTTGACCGAATTGAGGCCCAGCGCGTAGAGCTTTTCCGAGGTGATCGTCACGGTCAGCTCCTCGCCCTTGGGCGCGTTGTTGATCGTGCGGATCGTCTCGTCGTTGAGCTCCTCCACGACGGTCAGTGTGTCGCCGTCCGCATCGTCAATGGTGTAGGCATAGGTGAAGCCGAGGTTCTTATCTCCGAGGTTGCCGTCGCTGCCGGAAATGGTCGGTGCGGAGTTTGTGCGGGTGAACGTCCACGTCCGGGTCGCTGTGCCGCCCTGTCCATCGCTGACGACGACCTTGACGGTGTGTTTACCGAGACTTAGGGAGTCGACATCGACAGAGATGGTGTTTACCGAATTTCGCGTCGGGGCAAACGACTTCGTCGTTTGCCCATCGAGCGACTCCGTCGCCGTCAAGACGTCGCCGGAGTCGGCGTCATCGACCGTGTAGGTGATCGTAAAATTGCTGTTCTTATCTCCGAGGTCTCTGTCACTGTCAGAGATCAGAGGGTCAGTGTTCAGGATTTCAAGGACGGGGCGGAAACCGACGTACGGATAGGAGTTCGCAGCATTGTAGATGATCCAGCGGCGGGCCGAAGTGTACCCGCGAATCGCACGGTACGACGTATTCGAGGAATACGTCTCTTGACACCAAGTATAGACACCCGCCCAATTCCAGAGGGCGTTATGCGTGCTGCTAAAGTCGGTCGAGTTGAGGTTGCTGTCGAGGTCGGAGGACACAGGAGCCGGGAGGCCCGTGATGACCTCCTCGCGGGTGATGAATCTGTCCCACTCGTTATTGGTGGGCGTGCCGCCCGCGTATGCGTCGGAGGTATTGCGGTAGTTGCTGCCACCCGTCAGGGAGCGGAGCTTGTACTTTGCGCCGTCAATGGTGACCTCCTTGCCGAAGATCCAGCCCGCGCTGTTCAGGTCGTTCCATGTGACGTTGACGAGGATGACACGGTCACAGATGAGCAGCGTCTTGTCGCCGTCCTTGATCTTCACCCACTGGAGCTTCTTCGCGTCGTCCGAGGGTGTGTTGCCGAAGCTGTAGTTTGAAATGCTGCCGGACATCGAGGGGATATTGCCCGCACTGGACGCTCCGCTGGGTGCGCTGTCGTTACGCCACGGCTTTGTAGGTCTTGCCAGCGCCGCGCCGTTGTTGTAGAATCCGCCGAGCTTGACGGTTCCGAGATATTGCGCCATAAGGTAGCTCTCCTTCCGTTTTGATGAAGCGGTAGGGAGCGAAGATCTTCTTCGCCAGATTGTAGGCGCAAGCCCACCGGGCGAAGCCGAGCCACGAGTTGACCGATTGAACGATCGCCGCCTTCGTGATCGTGCCCTCCTGCAGCTTCTCCATCATCCGCTTGATGCGCCGCTTCTCCCGCCGTTTCGACTCGGTACGGAGAAGCAGGTGCGTCGCTTTGATTTTGAAGCCGTAGGCGTTCACGCCCTGCCGCACATAGAAAATCTTGGTCTTTTGGTTGGTCTCAAGGTGCAGTCTCTCTTGGAGGAACACCTTGATCTTTGCTAACCACTCCCGGGCGATTTCCTTGTCCGGCGCTATGATGACGACATCGTCCATGTAGCGCGTGTAGAGCGTCGCACCGAGGAAGCGGATGCAGAATTGATCGAGCTCGTTGAGGTAGATGTTGGCGAAGTCCTGAGAACTCACGTTCCCCAGTGGAATCCCTCTCTCGCCCTCCGGCGAGCTGTCGATCACTTTGCAAAGAAGCCTGTAAAAACGGAGGAAGTCCTCGTATTTCTTGGGGTACTTCTTCTTGAGCTTCTTGAACCGCTTCGCGATGATCTGCTTGAGCACGCTGCGGTCGATGCTGTAGAAAAACTTGCGGACGTCGATCTTGATGACCGTCGCCTCGTCGCCCCACTTCATGCGGGCGACCCTCATGTCGTGCTGTACGTTGAAGGCGGCTCGGATGGGGCCTTTTCCGTACATACACGCAAATGAACGGTTGACGAATACCGGGCGGAAGAGCGTCTGCAGCTCCTGATGGATGACGAGCTGCACGACCTTGTCCCGCAGCGGCGGGATGTGGAGACTGCGCTCCTTCGGCTCCATGATGATCCTGTGCCGATACTTTCCCGGCGTGTACTCACTAACGCCCGCCTGTCTCGTTTTCTCAATTTTCTTGAGATCGCGCCACAGGCGCACGTTGTTCACCTCGGAATAGAGGTCGTAGAGCACGGCCTCCCGCGTGAACTTGCGGCTGCCTCGCAAGACGGTCTTGTAGCCCGCCTCGATCGCTGACCAGCCCACGGCGTCCTCATAGCTGGAGGGTGGAGGGATCGGCGGCACGAGGGCCTTCTTGGTGTTCTTTGTGTTGTAGAGCATAATGGGGAATTTCGTCATTCGTGGCATCCTTTCCTTTTAGAACGGCTTGGCACCCATGACGCGGGTTGCTACCCACATTGTAGACCTCCCTCCGCCTCCCAATACGAGAGGGCGGGCGAAGCTCAGTCACTGTTTTTACGCCATTTCTCAACATGGCGAAGGATTACCTCTCCCTTGAAGTATAACAAGGACACGCACCTGAAGCCGTGGCCGCAGATGACGTAATAACCTACAAGGCGGGGCGGAAACCGACGTTCGGATTGGAGTTCGTAGCATTGTTGTTGTTCCAGTTGCGGGCCGAATTGTACCCGCGAATCGCACGGTTCGACGCCAGACAGAGATAACCCTGAGTAGGTGCTGTACTTTTTCTGATGGTCTATTTTCGGTTGTTGATGAAGAACTTTTGCAGTCCTCCAATGATGCGCCCGATCTCCTCGAGCTTTCCTTGCAGTTCCAAGAGTTTCTTCTGCGTGATGTACTTCTGGTTCTTGGCGACACCTAAAAGCACGAGCAGCAGTGTCTTCTCTGCGTCCGCCTCATCCAGCCACATGAGCCGTCTGTTGACGTTCGTGAGGTTGTTGGCCATAACAGCCGCTCGGATGAGCTTATAGCAGGATTGCTTGATCTCTTGGCACAAGGAGAACTTCTCGGAGGCGGGGAAGTTTTTCAGCAAGGGGTATATATCCCTTTCGAGAAATATCTCAGTTTTCTTTTGTAGGACTGACGGCTCTGCCATGATACACACACCTCTTTTCCCGAACGCGGGCAAGCTCGGCGTGATCACCATAATATTCGAAGCCGTAGTCCGTGAGTTTGATCCTGACAGGCTTGCCGCTGATGATGCTGTGCCCTGTGATGAGGACGTCGGCGTCCCCTGTGAGGGACAGCCCCGCCTCCGTCTGTAGGTTCAGCACGCCATCCGGCAACCCGCCGCACTTCTCGCATACCGGGGCCAGCTCCACGAGCAAGCTCCCGATGATGCAGCTTGCTTCCTTGCGGCTGCAAGCGACCTTATACATAGATTTTTCGCGCCACAGAGTCGTAAATCCCTGACGTGATCGCGACCGAGGTCACGGTGTTGAAGTTGATGAGAAAGACATTGTTGACCATGTTGTTCAGCGTCGCATCCTTCAACACCTTAATCTCTTTCTGCGCGTCGGCAATCTGAGCCTCATGGAGAATGACCGCTTCACGGTTTGTGAAAATACCTTCGTCCATGTGGTTCATATTCACCTGACTCACAGGCGTTCCTTCCTGAATGACCTCTCCCGTCTCAATGTCTTGGACGTGATCGAGCCACCCGATTTTTTCATAGGTTTTCATTGCTGCTTTCGACCTCCACTTCTAAGATATTATATTTGAAGGCTATATAAAGCCCCTTGCCCGGTGTTTTTGTGAAGACCCGTTCGCCCGCTGACGCGATGATGTCGCCGTCTTTGTCCACGAGCTGCACCTCGGCGACGTCACCGATCACGGTATCGTCGAAGTAAATGTAGACCCTTGCGCTTGCGCCCTGCACGAAGCGGCGGAAGGGCTCCGCTGTCTGTGGCACGCCGTTGAGCGTGTAGTCCGCATGATCGACCGAGTCAACGAACCGCTGCCCGATCTTCTGGATACCGATAGAAGTCAATGTTTTCATTCTGCCGCGCCTCCTTTCGCGTTGGTAGAGCAGCGCGTAGAGGTGGAGCATCTCAGGTAGACCTTTGCACCCTGCGCCGCCTTCGAGCCCACCTCAATGTCCGAGGCGAAGCCCTGATAAATGGTGTACGCGCCGAAGTGATAGAACTCCTCGGAGGCTGCAAATGTGCCGGCTCTCGGGAAGGGATTGTCGCCGCCCGATGCGCCGCCTTGCGCCATGACCGTCGAGGCCACGAGATGTCCTTCACTGACGATATGCGGCCACACGCCGCACACGATCTCTCCGCACCTTGGATAGCGTGAGAAGCCTGTCTGAAGCCGGGATTGAATAATGAGCCCGCCGATGGTCTCCATACCGTAGGCGGGCTTACTGCTGCCCTCCTTGACCTTGCGGACTTGCCCGTCGATGACCGAGAGATTTGTGACGCCGCTGGGCTTGGAACTGTTCAGGAAGATGATGAACTCAGCCCAGCGCTCCGCATCCTGATCGGCGAACAGTTCAATCCGGCTGCGGTCGTAGCCGAGCGCGGTCAGCGCGTAGAGAACGCCGCGCCGCGTGCCGCTCCACTGTGAGATGATCCCCTTCATGGACAGGCGCGTCCGATAGGCTTCGGCGTCCTCGCCCTCCAGTCGCGGCATATCCCGGTCTTGCCCATGCACGGGGAGCATGACCTCTGAGCAGCTTGCTACGTTCGCCTCGCTGCGCACGCGGAAGATCGCCGCCTTCAGGTCGTCGAACTCGCGCCCCATGACCTTGAAGAAGATGCGGAGCTGGTTGACCGTCTTCCGGCCCTTCTTCAAGGGAGCGAAGAGCAGATCAAACATATATTCCCCGAAGGTTTCAAACTGCTTCATCCTCTCACTCCCTTTCGACCGTCACGGAGACGTCGCCGAGGGTGATGACCTTGTCCTTACCCAGCTTCACATCCGCCTCCGGCTCGGAGACCGCCGCGTTGGTGGCCCCACTGTAGCCGCTGCGGATCGCGTGGTTGATGTCGGACAGGGTCAGCTCGTTGAGCTTGCGGCTGCGGCGCACGGCCAGCAGTTCGGTGAGGATCGCCTTGACCCGGTTCTCCACCGCCTCGTCCGTGTCCGCTGTGTCGGTCGTGACCGTGACGGAGATATTCTGCGATACGGTCACAGAGGACTTCACGAGAATATTATCATACGGGCCAGCGATCTTGTCAACGGCTTCTCTTACTGCCGCAAGCAGTCCCTCCGTTGCCTCGCCCGCCGTGCCTGTCACGATGACGTCCACCGTGCCCTGCCCGCGCGGGTGGTTGCAGTCGGCCTGTGCGAACAGTACGCCGGGGACGGACTCCGCCGCGTCAATGAAGGTGTCCTCCGTCGCCCGCTGCGCCAGCTCCGACCACGAGCGGAGTGTCCGCGCCCTCGCGCTCTCGTCGTCCTCGGTGTCGCTGCCTTCCCGCACGATCCAGTCCTCGGCGTTGCTGAATGTGACGTCGCCGAGGTAGGTCAGCGTGCGCACGATCTGCCCTGCGGGGACGTTGTAGCGGCTGCCCTCTGTCTCGGCCTCCACCAGCACGTCCACGGAGGACGCGCCCTTTTGCAGCGTCGCCGCCTCCAGTACGAAGAAGCGCAGCTCCTCGCCGTTGATGTCGAGGATGCTCTTGAAGACGTGGCCCTTGGGGATTTTGACCGCCTCGCCCGTCATGTCGGCGCGTCTGACGGTGATGAAGCCCTGCGTCTTCTGCGCCTTCTTGCGCTTTTTGGAGTAGTCCGCCATCTTCAGGTCGAGCCACGCACCGCCCGCGTGGGAGACGAACATATTGTTCAGCACGACGCGGAGCAATTCAATGACCTCGACCTTGATGCGCAGCACGATCATGAGCATCGTGTAGAACACGCCGCCCGAATGGAAGTTGCTGATGACGAAGCCCTCGTCCTTCAGCTCCTCGACCTTCTGCTCCTTCAGCTCGTCCAGCGTAGGCAGAGGGAGCACGGCGTCCAGTATTTCCTTGTCGATCATTCTGATACCACCTCCACGCTCACCGCGCCGATGATGACGTCCAGCTCGCGCCGCTCGTCCTCCTCCGCGAAGCGGAAGGAGCAGTGCAGCACGACCGCGTCATCCTCGAACGCAATACTGATCTCAATGCTTTCCGGGAGGATGACCTCCCGCTTCTGCAGCTTGAGCCGCACCCGCTGGGTGATCTCCAGACGGGTCAGCTCCGTGTCCTCGGACTGGATGAAGTCATACAGGCCCCAGCCGAACTCGGCGTCATAGAAGACGTCTCCCGGCTGCGTGAGCGCCTCGAGGACGATGTTCTGATACAGACACTCCAGCCCCGAGCAGAGCGGCGCGTCGCCGTCTGTGGCCTGTGTGAGCTGCCACTCGCTGTTGAGCCGGATGTCCGTATCGTTCAAGCCCGTCATAGCTCCACCTCCCCGATGATCGCCGGGGTGAGGTCGCCGTAGGGAAGCGCGACGGCCACGACCGCCCCGGCCTTGAACTGTTTCTTAGACTTAATTCCCGGAAGCGCGGGATAGTTGGCGTCGGGGTTGCCGAAGCGGTCGATGACGGTGAGTTTGTACTCGTACCAGTAGGAGGTGATGTGCGCCTTGAACACCTCGCCCGTCACTTCGTTGTGGACGATCAGTTCCTCAATGTCAAAGGCGTCGCTCTTTGCCGCCGAGTCGATGGTGGCGAATACGGCGGCAGGGAGCTTCAAATGCGGGAAGTCCTGCGCCAGCGTCTTCTTCATAACGGACGCGACCATTTCTTCGAGCACGTCGGTTTCCTCCTTTCGGGGTCAGAAATAGATGTAGGTGCGGATGAAGCCGGAGTCGTTGGTCTTGCTGACCACCTTGGAGACCTCGACCTCACCGCTCACCTGCGGATGGATGAGGTTTATTTTGTGAGAGTGCTTGATGAATGGCGCGGAGACCGTCTCCAGCTCCCATACGCCGCCCGCGCGGCGCAGGTTTAGGATGTTCACGCCGCGCTCGAAGGTGTAGACCTTCTTCTGTTCCGGCTTCTCGTCCCAATAGAAGACGCCGCCCGAGAAGAAGAACGGAACACGAAGCCCCCACGCCGCATTGACGGCGTTGATCGCTTGGACGGCGGTCTGCCTCCGAATGGGGAGCATTTTGCGCGTCGGGTAGGTCTTGCTGGAGAGCTTCATCTTGGACAGGCCCGCCTGTGCAAGGAAGTACGAGATCAGCTCCTGCGGCGTGGTGTCGAGGAAGGTGTCGTTGATGATCGTCTCCTCCATGAGCAGCATCTCATCCTTCAGCGCGACCTCGTTGGCATACGTCCCGCCGTCGTAGTTGCCGGAGACGAAGCCCGTGAACACGTCCTCCAGCGTGCCGTCATAGCCGAGCTGGATGGTGGCGGGGTCTTTCTTCTTGAGCGAGAGCTTCGGGCGGAACTGGCTCGTGAAGCGGATCTTCGCCCAATCATAATACGAGGACTTCGAGGAATAGATCTCAAGCTCCACGCCTTCCTCGAAGGTGTAGGAACCGGCCTGTGCCGAGATCTGCGGGTAATACAGTTCTTTCGTTTCCACTGTGGTCTCCTTAGTACGGCATGGCGGTCACTTTGTTCATCGCCGCCGTGGCGTCTGCGTCATCCCGTGCGGGGGACTTACCCCGTTCGTTGCTCAGGTAGCTCTTGTAGCCTGCCTTCAGATTGCTCGCCGCGCCGCCGCCGGACTTGCCGGAGCCGGAACTGGAGCCGGACTTTGCCGTGATGGTCTGCGGGATGTACTCCCACAGCTCCAGCGTAGCCGTAAGCTGCCCGCGCTTGTTTTCGCCCTTGTGGGACAGCTTTTTGAAGATGACCTTCTCCACGCCGTGGGCGGCGGTGTCCTCGCTGATGATGGGGATGGGCTGCGGCACGCTCTGCCCGGGCGATCGGAAGATCGCCCGGAGCGTTGCGTATCGCTGGTACTTGGTCTGCGAGGGCGTGTCGTCGATGATCAGCTCGATGTTGACCTTGGCGTCCTCGTAGCCCGTTGCCTGTTTCGGCTTAGTGGCGCTGCCCTCGACCTCCTGCTCGTCCACCTTCGCGGTCTCAATGACCTCGATGCTTTTGACGAGACCGGGGAGGACGACGCCGTTGAGCTTGATCAGCTCGTCTTCTACATAGATCATAGCGTCCTCCTTCCTTATGCCGGGGCCGGGACGGCGGCCTCGTCGTCGCCGGGTTCGCCGTCCTCGTTGGCCGCTGCGTAGTCCTCGACCTCCTGCAAAAGAGCGAGGAGCTGCTGCAGGTCTTTGATCTTCTTGAGGTCGACCGGGACGAGCAGCTTGTGGATGATGACCTGCTTGCCCTTACCGGAGCCGCCCTCATCGCTGCTCTCGTCCTTGTCCTTCTTCCCGCCGCCGAGGTCGACCTTCTTCTCCGGCTTGCGGTCAAGAGCGCCCTGCACCTGCTGGAGGCTCTTGTTCATCGCCTCTGCCGGGGCGTCGCCCGCCAGCGTCAGGCCGTGAGCGTAGGTAGTCATGGTGCGTTGGCCGGACAGGGTCAGCGTGGACAGCGGCCCCTCCTTCGCGTCAGAGAACGGGAGGAGGTTGCGGATCTTCTGCAAGCCGCCCTTTACGGCCTCGACCGCGCTGCTGAAGGCGGACTTGATGCCGTTTGCAAAGGTGGACACGATCCGTTTGCCGGACTCGAAGAACCACGTGACCGCGCCGGAGACGGCGTTCTTGATGTTGTTCAGGCCGTTGGAGAAGGCGGTGCGTGCGTCGGTGAACTTCTGCGAGATGCCTTGGACGATGTTGCTCATGGCCGTCGAGAACTTCTCACGGATCTCCGAGAGCTTGCCGCCCGTGAGGTTGTCGATGAAGGTGTAGCCCGCTGTGTACCAGCCCTTGACCGCCTCCATCGCCGCCGCTGCGACGCCGGAAATGCCGCCGCCGTGTTCCTCGTAGGCCGTCTTGATGTTGGACAGCTTCTCGGACACGGTCGCCTTTGCCGCGTCCATGACGGAGCCGATCACGTTCCCGATGCCTTCAAACACCGACTTCGCGACCGAGCCCACCGCCGTCAGCTTTTCCTTAAAGAAGTTGATGACGGAGTTGACCGCATTGCGGAACCGCTCACACTTGTTGTAGAGTAGTACCAGCGCCGCAATGAGGGCCACAATGCCAATGACGACCCATGTGACGGGGTTGGCCAGCAGCGCCGCCGTGAAGCTCCACACCGAGGATATGAGTGGTGTGAGCGCCCCTCGCGCCAGTGCGAAGCCGCCCTTGAGTATCTTGAACGCGCTGACCGTTTTTGTCACGACGAGGCCGACGCCGGAGATCAGGGCGATCAGCGTGCCGCCTACGGCGAGGAAACCGCCCACCGCAAGAACGATGAGCATGATGACCTTGACGAGCTCTTGGTTCTTCTCGATCCACGAGCCGACCTTCGTCAGCACGCCCTCGCCCTTGCTCATCAGGTCGTTGACCGTGGGGAGCAGGGAGTTGCCGATGCTCTCAGTGACGTTGTGGATGCGCTGCTCGAGTCGCTCGAAGCGTTCCGGCTCCGTCTCCTGAATGGCGGAGGCCATCTGCTCCGTGACCGACACGCCCTTTCCGAGCGAGCCGTACATATTGACGATGTTGTCCTGCAGGTCGCCGACCTTGTTATACATCAGGTCGATGAGCGCTACGGCCTCGGTGTCGCCGAAGGCTTTCTGCAGCTCCATCTTTTCGGCGGCGTCCATTGTCTCGCCGAACTTGCCCCGCAGGATGTCGAGGATTTCCGGCATACTCAGGAGCTGGTTGTTGGCGTCTGTGAACTTGAGCCCCAGCGCCTCGCCACCCTTGGTGGCGCTGCGGAGGAAGGCTTTGTATTTCGTGCCCGCTTCCGCGCCGCCCATCGTTGCTTGCAGCATACCCAAGACGGAGAGCTGCTCTTCCAGCGGCACCTGCGCTGTGGTCGCCGATGCGCCGAGGTTCTGGATTGCCTGTGCCATGCCGGAGCCGGAGGTCTTGAACGCTCGGACGGCGTCGGAGATGCCAGCCGAGAACATCTCGCCGAACTCCATGTCGCTCAGGTCGCTGTAGTAGTCTTTATAAATGCCGTAGCCTGTGGCAAACAGCGAGGTCATCTCGCCCGCCGTGGACTTCGTCGCCTTTGCGGTCAGGGCCGCGAGGCTTGTGAACTCTGCGACGCCCTCATCAGAGAGGGAGGCGATGCCGCTCTTGATGTCGTAGGCCGCGCTGATGAAGTCCGCCTTCGACGTGCCCGCCCACTGATCGGAGAAGCTGCGTGCGGCGTTTTCGACCGCTTCAAGGTCTTGCACGCCCAGCGAGGCCAGCTCACCCAGCGCACGCCGCGTTTCAAAGGTCGCCTCTACCGGGGCGAGCACAGCGTTTACGATCTGTGAGCCCGTCTCCTGCATCGCCGCACCCGCCTTTGCCATGCCGCCGAAGGTCTGGCTTGCGGCGTCCAGCTTGGAGACGTTTGCGCCGACCTTGGACGCCACGCCCGCCATCGGCCCGGAGAGGTTGTCGATCATGTTCATAATGAGCGACAGCTTAAATACGGACTCTAAACTCATTTTCTGCTTTCACCTCCAGTTTGAGATAGAGGCGGAAAAACGATCGGCGACGGGAGGCCGTCACTCGGGGAACGCTCGCACGATCGCCCGGGTGACGATGCCCTCCTCAAGCTCCTGCATGAAGCGGGCCTTTGCGACCCATCCGAGGAACTCGTCGACATCGTCAATCGTTTCAGGGTCAAAGGTCTCTAAGAGAGGCGGAGGTACAAAACGATAGATCTCAAGGAGCCCGCGCTCCACGAAGCTCTCCCGTACCTCCGCGACCCGTTCTCTTAGAGTTTCTTCAAATTTGCCGTACCCGTCAGACCGAGGATCTCCGTCAGCTTATTGCCGATGGAGATCGCGATGCCGGGGTTCTCCTCCATGTCCTTCGTCAGACGCTCGGCGTCCTCGTCGATGACCGCGTCCAGCATGAACGCCTTGCTTGCTTTGGTGATGCCCTGCGCAGCGGTCTTGATGTAGCGGTCATAGCTGGGGACGGTGGGGCGCTTGAAGTAGTAGGAGAACTCTTTCTCGCTCTCATCGTCCACAGGGACGGTGATGCCGACGCGGTAGAGCTTGCCGCCGTACTTGGCCTTGAGCTGTTCCTCGCTGCTGCGGGCGGGGGTCTGGTTGTTGGTACTTTCCATAGTGTGACTTCCTCCTTGTTATTCTCAAAAATGTTGTCCTTAGACGGGTGCGACGCCGTCCTGATACACGCCGCCGACGATCTTCATGTCGACGTCGACGGTGAGGCTCTTGTCGCCCTGCGCTGCCTTGTTGTTGCGCTTGGAGAACTTGACCTTCTTCAGCTCGTCGATCTTCGTGCGTGCGCCCTCGTTGGCGTAGGAGACGATGATGGAGGGCAGCTCCATCTTGTAGAAGGGAACGCCCTTCTGCTTGCAGTAGGCCAGCAGATCGTCGTAGTCGTCGCGGAGCATGGAGAGCTTGCCGGACGCCTTATAGTTGCCTGTGCCGTAGCCGCGCGGCTTGGAGCCGTAGCCGTAGACTTCCTCTATCTCCAGCTCGTCGTCATAGCTGATCTCCTGCACCTGAATGTTCAGGCCGGGGATTTTCAGATCCACGTCGCCCCAATCATAGGCTTTTCCGTTTACCTTCAGCATTGCCTGTCCTCCTCCCTTAGTTGCTGCTCAGAGCCGAGCGCCCGATGTCGATAACGACCTCGCGGATGTAGCCTCTGGAGAGGTAGCGGATGATGACACTCATGGTCTCATCTTCGAGGAAGGTATCGTAGCAGCTCTCGTCCACGGTGGTCTCATAGGAGCTGATCTCCTTGTCCTCCACCATGCGGTCAAGCGGCACGCTGATGAACTTCGCCCGCGCGTCCAGCTCGCCCTGAATGTCCTCAAGGTCGATGTCGTCGTTCTTGAACTGCAGCGCCTTCTTGCGTGTCTCGCGGATGATCTTGTTCTTCACACGCACATCCTCGGCATAGCGGAAGTCGCTGCCGTCCTTGCACATCATCTTCGTGTGATAGACAAAGATGTCGTCAAGGCCGTCGTACTCGCGGAAGGTCATGTAGCCCGCGACGTCCAGCAGTTCAATGACGGTGCTGTCGTAGCCGATGGGAACCAGCTCCAGCAGCTTCGTCTTGGGGAAGCCCAGCGCGTCCTCGTCCTTGGTCTTGCCGATGGACACGCTCACCTTCGTCATGGCGTAGCGCCCGGAGGCGAGGCCCGCGAGGTTGACAATCTGCGTGGTGCCGTCCAGCCGCACAAGGCGACCCCATGCGGCGCAGACCTGAATGTCGGAGTTCTTGATCCGCTTACGGTCTGCCTCCATCTTCAGCGCCCAATCGCTCAGGTCACCATCCGCCTCGTCGGCGGGATAGGCGGCCTCCATGAGGAAGAAGCAGGGCTTGTGGCAGACCGTCATCAGCTCCTTCTGTGCTTCACTGACCGCCTCCCACAGCTCCACCGTGCTCTCGCCGACTATGTGGACGAACTCGAACTCCTCGTTGAAGCTCTTGATCTTCTCAATCGCGCCCAGCACATCGCCGTTCGTCATGCTCGGTGCAGTGGTCTTGAGGGTGTAGGTGTCGCGCACGAGGAAGGAGCTGGGCTTCTGATCCGGCGAGCTCGCCTCGGTGAACTTGATCGTCAGGCCCGTGCCCTCGATCTCGTAGCTGCCAGTGACGGGGACGGTGATCTCATCCGAGAAGTTGTCGCCGTCGATGGAGTAGACGAAGGCTGCGGTGTTGAGCCCGCCCTGCGCGGTGAAGCGCACGGTGAGCGCGTAGGCATTGTTGGGCGAGCCCTGCACGGTCACGCTGCCGCCGCCGTCGCCAGTCTTCGTGACCTCACCGATCGTGCCAGCGGTGCTCGCGGCGACGGGGATACAGAACACACGGGCCGCGCCGCCCTGCACCGCGTCCATGACCGCATCGGCCAGCGGGGACAGGCCCAGCTTGGACTTGATGGTGCTTGCGCCCATGCTGCCGAGGATGGTGATGGGCTTTTCGGTGACAGAGGGGGAGACGCCGATCTTGATGTGCAGACCGTCGCCCGTTGCCGTGGCGAAGCCGAGCAGTCCGTCCGTGACGTTGCTGCGTACATCTCTAAGCATTACTTCCTCGCCTCCTTGCTCTTACGCCCGTTCATCGGGCTGTTGTTGAACTTGGCGACGGCGGCGAGGAACTCGTCCTCCGTCATCGCCTTACCGGGCCGCCAGCCATTCGCGGCGCATACGCCCGCGTAGGTGGCACGCCCAACCTTGTGCTGCTCACGGAGCTTGTCGATCGGCACAAGCTCCGGCGCGGCAGCGCCTTCCGGCTTCTGTGTTTTAGTCGCCATCTGTAGGCTCCTTTCATGTGATCTTCTCCACGGACGTCACTCTGACATCGGTCAGAGGTGCGAAGCCCGTGTCGCGGTAAACGCCGCCGTTGAAGGTGATCATCACCTGCACGGCGACCTGTGCTTTTAGGAGTGAGTCGTCCTTGTCGACCCAATCCGCTCCCTCAATCTCAATGGGGACGAAGTTGCCGTCGATGTAGATGCCACGGTCAAGACTCGCCACAAAGCGGTCAAATATCTCCTCGACTTCATTATCGGTGTAGCCGCCGATGATCACGCCGAACGTGGTCGCCCGTTCCATGATCTTCCGCCTTTTGTGCAGCGTTCCCTCTTCGTCTCTGTATCTCTTTTTGGAACCGTTTCGGGTGAAAGTCTCACGTTCGAACAAGACCGCGCCGATGTGGGACTCCTGGCTCTTCTCCAGAGCCTTCTCTGTGGTAAACGGCTTGGACTTGATGCCCGCCGCTTTCAGCTTGTCGATGAGATATTGCTTGCTTTCCGTGTAGAGCAAGAGATCAATCCTCCTTCTGGATGAACTCCTCGACCGTCGCCTTCATCTCCTGCATATCGTCCTCTGAGAGACCGAGGAAGGGACGGGCCGGGATGGTGATGCGGACTTGCTTCTTCGTGACCCACTTGCCGCCCACCTGAAAACGGAGGGCTTTCTTCTTCCGCGCCCGGATGGTGCGGCCCGGTTCTCCGAACTGATGCGTCGCCGCATACTTGACGTTCGTGCCGACCGCGAAGCCGGAGGCGTCCGACTTGTCGTGGATGGAGTTGCGGAGCTGTGCAGACTGGATGAGCGTCTTGCCGCCCTCCTGTGCGGCGCGGATGGAGGTCTTCCATCTGCGCCCGTCCGGGCCTTTGCTCTGCTTGAACCGTTCCAGCGTCGACTCGCGCGCGCCCTCGGCCAGTGCCGCATTGATGCCCTGCTTGTCGATCTCCGAGAAGCTCCTGATCCTGCGGAGCATCGCCCGCGTGTCACCGTCGAGCCGGATGCTGTACATGGCCATGCGTTACATCCCCCTCATCTTCTCGCGGGTAAACAGGCGGCTGTTGGACTTGACCTTAAAACCACCCGCCGCTGCGCTCGCCGGGTCTTCCGTCTCCGTGCCGATGGACACCGTGCCCTCCGCGACCAGCGTGAGGAACTTGATCGCCGCGTTGTAGCGGTTCAGGTAGGTCTTCTGATCCGTCCCCTCGTCGATGCCGATGCGGGAGAACAGATTGTAGACCGCGATGTCCTTGGAGAACTTGTTGATGACCCTCGGGGCCGGGGCCAGAGGGACGGCGTACCTCTTGGCGAGGTAGCCGTCGATCTCTGCGTCCGCGTCGGCGATCGCCGCATCGATGATTGGGGAGACCAGCTCTTCACGCTCGACGGGGTCTTCAATGAAGGTGTCGCCGATGATCGCGTTGAGCGCGTCATCCTTGACCATGTCCCGCACTTCAGCGCGTGTGCTGTAGCTCATGCTGGCCCTCCTTTCTGCCCCGGGCGGTTTAGGTGGTGGTGCCGTCAGAGCCGTAGGCCATCTGCCAGAAGCCGAAGCCCGCGTTGCCGCGAGAGTCTGCGCCGTAGATGAACTTCTTGCTCATGAAGACGTTGTCGTCGGTCTCGTTGGTCTTGGAGACGAACTTCGCCTTCTTGCGCTGCTGGTAGATCAGCGGCTTGACGGGACGCTTGGTGCAGAGCAGGAACCAAGCGGAGTCGCTTGCGAGGCGAGGCTCCACATGGATCTCCGCCGTGCCCTGCATGGTGTTCTTCGTGCCGTTGATGAAGTCGGCGACGAGGATGTCGCGGGCGTCCGCTTCCAGTGCGGGCGGCACGACCAGCAGGTCGGGAACCAGCGCCAGAGGGCGGCCCTTGCTGTTCTTCAGGCTCATCATGGATGTACGCGCCGTCTTGTAGGCGTCCATGCTCAGCTTCGCGGTGCCCTTGTTGCTTGCCTTGTCCTTGCCGACAGGATGGTCGGTAGCGAAGAACGCCTTGCCGTCGTAGCACTTCTCGGTGAAGCCGTTGGCCAGCAGACCGTAGACCAGCTCGTCGGGATGCAGCGCGGCGGACTCGCCGAGCATCTGAATGGAAGGATTGTAGAGGCCGATCTTGTCGTCCTCGACCGCGTTGCGGTCTACGCCGACAGTCAGCTCGAAGTCCTTGTTCTTGATGGTGTAGGCGGAGCCGGAGAGGTTCTGGATCTCGCGCTCACCGATCCACTCCCTCATGCCGGGGATGTCACCGAGCCATGCGTAGGTCTCGGATTCGCTGGTGCTGGGCACGACGGTCGCGACCTTTTCATAGGTGGGATGCTGCCCTTCAAACGCCTTGTTAAAGACCGTGTTGAAGGCGGTATAGATGCCTCTAAGGGCCTGCGGGGTGATGATCATAATGAATGTACCTCCTTACTCGATTAGCCGCCCACACCTGCGGCGGCAGCAGCGGGAATGTAGCCTCCGCACTCGACGGCGACGCCCTCGTCATCCACGCGGATGACAGTGCCAGCCACGGACGCACCCGTGGCGAGCGCCGTGACGGTGTGGTCGTCTTCCATGTAGCAGGGCTTGAGAACATGGGCGGCGGTGATCTTATTCGCAGAGGTAGCGGTGTTGTCAAAGACGAATACGCCGCGAGCGACGCGGATGACCAACTCGCCGTCTGCGCCCGTATTTGTCACTGTCTCCTCGGCGCGGCCCACAGCGGTCAGGCTCTCGGCCTTCTTGCCGGGGATTGCGTAGCCGCTCGCATCCAGAGCGACGAGTGCGCCCTGATAAATGGTGGTACCGCCCTTCACAGGCACCGCAATGACCTTTGCGCCGTTGGCGATCTCAGGGGTATCTCTCACATCAGTCAGTTTTGCCATGATCTTAGTCCTCCTTCATACCGTACTTCTTGACGTCGTCGGGCGAGATGCCGAGCTGCTTGCAGACCAGCAGCGTGTCGGCGTCCAGCGCGTCGCTCTTGAGGGCCTTGACGTCGTCCAGCTCAATCTTGTCCATCGGCACGATTTGCGGGGCCTTCTCCACAAAGGAGCCGAAGCCTTTCGGGTCGCTCAGGGCGTAGCTCTTAGCCCATTCTTTCTGCGCCGGGGTGATCTTACCCGCCTTCAGGGCGAGGATGACAGCGTCGTTGGCCTCGCGCTCCGCATTCTGCTGCTTGAGCGCCTTCAGCTCCTCGGCGAGGTTGACGCCGTCGACCGTGCCGCTCTTGAGCTCCATGATCTTTGCGGTCACGTCCTCGGCGGCAGCGCCCGCCTTCAGACCCAGCAGCTCGCAGACCGCCTTGTTCGCCACGACGTTCTCGGGCGGCTGCTTCTCCGCTTCCTTGAGGCTGCGGTTCTCGGCGAGGCAAACCTTGAGTGCCTCCACGACCTGCTCCTCCGTGGCGTCCTCGCTCAAACCGAGCAGCTCCGCCAGCTTCTTGATGTCCATAGAATGTTGTCCTCCTTCAAAATTGTCTGAATTGACGATGGGGTTCATCCCCTCGATCGCCGGAGTGTTGGTAAGTGCCAGCGAGTGGAGCCCGACCGCCTTGTTGTCCGCCTTGCGGACATTCACGACCGGGGAGAGGTAGCGGTACTCCTTGTTCTCAAGGTACCGCGCCCCTCGGGGCGTCCACTCGACGACGGCCTTGATTTGCCCGTCCTCCAGCTTCAGCTCCTTCACCCATCCGGCTGCGGGTGCCTCGCACCCTTTGAGCGTCTGATGCTCGTAGTCAACGACGAGATCCACGCCGCGCTTGGCGATCTGCGCCTTCATCGCCTTGTAGCTCTCATCGTCTACATCAAACTCACCCTTCGAGCTGACAACGTGGCCGATGGGGAGGACGAAGATCGTCTCCGGCGCTCCCACGAGCTCCACATTGCTGCCTTTCAGGGTCAAAAAACCATCCATTTGCATCTGTCCTCCTTTGGTGTCGCCGCGAACCGCCCGGAAACGGCGTTAGAGCGCGTGCGCACGCCCCTTACTTGCCGCACCCGTCAAATTACCCTGCCGAGAGCAAAACGCGCACAGCGGGGCTCTGTGGCCTTATGGCGGAGTGTTCCCCTTTTCGCGCTCTTGGTACGCCTTTTTGAGTGGCTCGGGGTAGCCTGTGAGGTCTGGCTGATAGCGTACCTTGGCGGGGTTGGTATCGAACTGCGGGTCGGGCAGGATGTTGACGAAGCGCCCATCCTCCAGCCGCGCCGCCCTCGGTGCTTCGGTCTCCACCGTCAGCCCCCGCTGCTCCATCTGGCGCTTGGAGAGCGTCTTGACCGTGCAGCGGCACTTGAAGCCGTTGGGTGGGAACCATGTGTCCCAAATGGGATCGTCCGCCATGAACACGCGCCCATCCATCGCAAGGTGGCTCGGGCGGGTCTTTGAGTCGTTGACGGCGTCATACTGCCAGTAGGGCCGCAGCGCCTTGACGCCCGGTTCGGTCATCCGCTTGTAGTGGCCCACATTGTAGGCCGTCTGGATGTTGGTGCGGAAGATGTTCTCGGCTTGGTAGGGCGTGATGCCCTCGTAGCCCTCTGCTTCGAGGAAGTCGTTCATATTCTCGCGAAACTCCGCAAGGCTGTTACCCTCCTCCAGTGCGGCCAGCAGCTCGTCGTAGAACTTCTTGAGCACCTGCGCCTTCGTGTAGCCACTGACCGTAAAGGCGAGGGCGCGGTACTCGGCGGCGATCTGATAGAACCGCGAGGCGGTTACAGGGACGCGCTCTTTGAAGTACGCGACCGCCTCTTCAAAGGTCATGTCCTTGCGGCTGAAAAGCGCGGTGAACTCATCCATCCTCAACCACCCGCCCCTCAAGATCGGCGTAGAGCATAACCTTCTGCAGCAGCTCCTCGACCTCGGAGACATCCATCGCGGCGTAGAGTTCGGCGACGGCTGTGTCATCCTCCATCAGCTCGCGGAGCTGTTCGAGACTGTCTGCGTTCTCAATCATTTTGAGAACCGGCTCGAACGCGCGCTTGAAGCTGCCCACGCCCTTGTGGAGTGCGGCGGCGGCGAGCCTGTCAATGTGTTGCTGCGTGCCGATCGGCGCGTCAGCTCCCGCCTTGAGGGAGAGTAGCGCATCGCTTTTGAACGGCAGCACGCCGCCCATGCCGCCTCCGTAGGTGGGCTTTGCAATCTCATCACCTTCCTCCGGCTCGGGGATGGAGAACTTCTTATAGACGAAGCTCGTGGGTATCCGAAGCCCGACCTTTTCGATGAGCGTGCCGAGGATTGTCGCCGTCTGTGTCAAGTCCTCGGACTCTTCGCAGTCGAAGCGGATGTAGGGGATGCGCTTGTCCTCACCGAAGTTGAAGATGCACAGCGGGCGGATGAGGTCGCGCCGGAGGGTGGACGCCAGCGCCTTGCAGTCGGCGACGGTGAGATCGTGCCGGACATCGTTGTGCGTCTTGCTCTGTGCGTAACTGCCGCCGCCCGAGTCGGAAGTCAGCGTCTGGCCGAGGATTGCCTTGGAGATCTGTTCATCGCAGTAACGAGCCAGCCGTTCATAGAGGTCGGAGCTGGAGGTTTTCTCCGTGGTGATGAAGTCGATGCTCGTGCCATCCGGGATGATGCCCGCCGCGTCGGAGCCAATCTGGATGAGGGCTCGCATGAGCGCCGCCTTGTCGCTGTCGCTCGCTCCCGGCGCGTACTTGCCCAGCCGGAGCGGCAGACCGTAGATCTCAGCGAAGCTGACCCAGTCCTTCAGGTCGTAGTTCTTGAAGAGGTACATCCACGCCACAACACGGAGGATGCCAGCCCGAGAGGTGTGACCGCTGCGAGCCTTGTACTTGTGAACGATGAACTTGTTCGCCGGGAGCAGGATGCCCTCCGGCACGTCCTTCGTTCGCACCTTGAACGAATCGTCCAGCGTGTCCCAAAAGAAGCGTTTCTGGTGTCGCGTCTTGATGTCCTGCACCACGACGTGCCCTTCGTCATAGCCCCACAGGATCTCGGATACGGCGAAGCCCTTGCCGATTGCGTCGAGCAGGTCATTCTCCACATCCTCGAAGCTCTCGATGCCGTTGAGCTGCTCTTCGATGAAGTCGGCGATCTCCTTGTCCAGCGGTTCGTCGCCGAAGGGGATCACCTCGAAGTCAAGGCCCGTGACGGCGTTCTTGCGCGTCTGGAGCTGACTGAATAGGTGAGGGTCTTTCTCCTCCATTTCCTCAAAGAGCTCCATCTGCCGAAGAACATCGCCCGCGTCGGCCTCTCGGAGGATCTCAGCCAGCTTGACAGGCGTCAGGCCATTGCTGGGATACTCGCTGTACTTGTCGGAGACCTGCGCCACGGCGACCTCCCGCATATCCGGGCGTCTAAGCCGGGTGACGAGCTGCTTGAGTCGGCTCATTCCCGCACCTCCTCGATGCGCCGCTGGGCCGTGACGAAGTAATCGTCATCCAGCTCGATGCCAATGAAGCGACGCCCCGTCTTCTTCGCCGCGACCAGTGTGGAACCGCTTCCGGCAAACGGGTCGAGGATGAGGTCGCCCGGTTTCGTGACCGAGGAGATGAGATTAGCCAGCAGACCAACAGGCTTCTCAGTGGGGTGCACCATCTTGGAGCTGTTGATCTTCGGGAAGGTGACGAGGTCTTTTGGGCGGCTGCCGGGGAAACTGTATTTGCCCTTAATCGCGAAGACGATGTTCTCATGCGACGGGGCAAACGCCGCCTTGGTGTCGCCCATGCCGTGGTAGACCTTATCCCAAATGACCTCGCTCTTGACGTTGAAGCCCGCGATCTTCATCGCGTCGATGAAGGTCTGCTCCACGTCCCAACGGGTAAAGCAGATCAGGCCGCCGTGCCCAGCCTCGCCGGACTTGAGCACGCGGAAGGCGTCGTAGAGGAACCAGATGAAGGGGCTCTTGTCGTTCTTGATGGACGCCCCCGTCTGAGAGACATAGTTGATGCCGTAGGGCGGGTCTGTGATGATTGCGTCGACACTCTCCGGCTCCATCTGACGGAGCACGGTGAGGCTGTCGCCGTGGATGATTGTGTTCTCTTGGATAATCATGCGCCTCACCTCCTTAGTAGGCTCCGCGCCGGAAGTCGAGGGCGCGGGCGATGACGCTTCTGTAGTCGACCCTGCGCCCGATTTTGACGTCAAGCGCCAGCTTGACCGCCATCTGGAGGCCGTCCGGCGCGTCGTCGTTCTTGCCCATCGGGTACTCGGTCATCTGCTTTAGCAGTGTCTTGTGTTTCTTGCTGAATTTGATGTAGCCATTCTTCACGAACGGCTGCAGGGACTGGATGCGTGCATCCTTGTTCTGCGTGCTGTTGATCTCCTCGATAGGGAGATACTCGCCGACCGCTGCCGCACGCTGCCGCATGATCTCGGCGAAGTAATACTGGAACTGCACCGTCTCCACGCCGAACTTGTAGTAGGGCCGCTTGTACTCCCGCTGGAGGCGTCGGCTCGCGTCGAGGGCGTCCTCAATGATCTGATCCGGCTTGCGCTTGGCAATGTCCGCGATCACAACATAGAGATAGCCCGTCTGCGTGTCCTTCGCCAGTGCGATGATGGAGCTGGTGTCCGACTTCTTGTTCTTGCCCAGCGACGGGTCGTTCGCGCCGACGAAGAGAAACTTCGGGTCGGAGAAGTCTGGCTGCGCCTTGCCCTCGTCGTCCCAAAAGTCAAACCACTCTTCTTGGAAGGTGCAGTTCTCCGGGTCGATGGGGTCATTCTGGATCTCGCTGTTGAAGGACGCCTCACCCTCGGAGATGCGGATGACCATGAGGTCGTAGTAGGAGAGCTTCTCCTCCCATAAGACCGCCGTGCCCTCCAGCATCGCCTCGCGGTTCGCTTGGAAGAACTCCAGTGCATCCTCCTGTCGGTTGTCGTTGGAGAGATCGGTGAAGATGGATTCCCATGCGTCCCACAGCTCGCCGTTGGTGGCGAAGCTGATGACGCCCTGATAGCGCACCGACTTATAGCTCGGGTTCTTCGCTACGTTGGCCAGCAGCGCATCGAAGTGGAGCAGCGTGCCGATGTAAACGATGTCGGTGTAGGTGTCGCCCGCCTTGGAGACCGCCTTATAGAACCAGTCGCGGAGCTTCTTGCGTTGCTCCGGCGTGTTGACGTTCTCGTCGTTCTCCAGATCGTCGCAGACGATAAGGTCGGGACGCCACTGCTTGTGACGTCGGCCACGGATCTTCTTGCCCGAGCCGATTGCCTCAATCTTGACGCCGTTGGCCAGCAGGATGACAGAGGACTTCCAGACCTTGCCTTCCAGCTCGCCGAAGTCTTCCTTCAGTGCAGCGTTCTCCTCCAGCTCCGTCTTGATGTCGACGAGGAAGCCCTCGGCCTGTTCCGAGCTGTCAGAGAGGATGATGATGTAGTGCTTGTAGCCGTAGACGGCGGCGTGCAGGTCGTCCTTGAAGGTGAAGGTCGTGCTCTTGGCGTGGCCACGAGGCGCTTCGATCGCACGGCGGCACCCATCCGCGCGGCTGATCCGCTTGGCGTCCACCTCCGGGTTCATCCCCTTCAGCACGCCCTCCCGCCATATCCTGTCCAGCTCGCCGTGGAACTTGGGCGACGGGCGGACGAAGTAGTGCGCGAGATAGGCCCGCCCGAAGTATTCAAGATCGAAGGCTCCGAGCTTCCGGCGCAGTCCCTTCGGCCCGGTCAGTTTCTTTCCGGCCCTGAAGTCCTCAAGGAGCTGCGCCCGCTGCTCGGGAAAGTTGCCGTCCTTTGTGACGTACTGCTCGAACAGCTCCCGCTGATACGCGCGGTTTGCGACCGTTTCCCGGTCTTCCGGCTCTGTGAGCTTTTCGAGGTAGTCGTTCAGGTCAATCTTCGCCATCTGCCAGCACCTTCTCTCTTGCACGCTCCAGCACGTCGTGAAGCTCGCCAGCAAGCTCAGGGTGCTGCTTGATTGCCGCCATGAGCTCCGTCTCCATCTGCTCGAAGGCAAGCTCAGCTTTTTTCTTCATGTCCTGCCGGACGCGCTTTTCGTAGGTGGCGTTCCGGGCGAGGCTTGCGATGAGTCGCCCCGCCTTATCCAGCGGCATTTCTTGAAAGTCGTCCTCAGCGGTGCTGACTCGCTGCATGAGCCCGTCCATGAGCACCATCGACGCCGCCTTCGTGTAGTCGAGGTCGGGGTGGGCCTCCACCGCTTGAGCGATCGCCTGAGTGCGCTGGATGGTCTGCGCTACGCGCTGCGCCGCCTGTGTGGTGCGGATCGCATAGCGCCCGATTGCTGACTTACTGATCTCGTAGCCTTCAGCCTTGAGCCATGCCGCCAGTTCTTCATAGGTGTTGGAGGTGTCCGCAAGCCGGACGTCGAGTTGCCCTTTAATATCGTCCGGGAGCTTGTCGATCGTCGAGCTGACCCGCGTCCTCCGTCGCTCCGCCTTAGACATCGATGCCCGGGTCGTTGATCGTGCCCTCGACGAGATCAACACCCTTTCGAGTGAGCTTGATGATGGAGTCCTTGCGGTAGGCGTTGTAGGCGTTCACCGATCGGTCAGTGAAGGTCACATAACCCGCCTCCTGCAGATACTCGATTGGCTTTGAAATGTCCGGCGAGTAGATCAGGCCGTCAGCGACGAGGGCGTTTGTGATCTGACGGACGAGCAAGGCGTTCTGACTGCCTTTTGCGAGGGCTCGGACGATGTAGCCCCGGATTGCTTTGTTCTTGCTGACCTCCTGCTCGGTCAGCTCGTCAAGGATTGCCATGAGGTCACTCCTCCTTTCCTTTGGTTTTCCCTCCGTAGAGGATCTGATCGAGCTTGTCCTCGACCCTGTTCATGACCCGAATGTAGTCCTCCCGCGTCACATAGATCAGGGGGAGGTCTGCCTTCAGGTCGTTGAGGTTCTTGTCCAGTGCCTTGATGTCCTCGGCGTTCCGCTTGTCCGCCTCTTCAAGACTTGTGAGCGTCTTCTTCATAAAGAAGGTGAGCGCACCGACGACGACGGTACACAGCAGCGACGCCGCCGCGCCGATGAGGGCGGTGATCTGAGAGACGTCCATGTGCCGCCCTCCTTACCGTTCCGCTTCGCCTTCGATGAGCGCACTCTCCGGGAGGGTGATGTACGGCTCGTTCTGCTTGATCTCCAGCACAGCGGCCTCGATGCACTTCGTCAAATACTCGTCGAAGCTGCCGAGGTTCTTCGTGATGACCCGCTGCGCCTCCGGCGCGATCGACGCCTTGACCTCGTCAAAGACCTGTTTGCCCAGCGCGACCAGCTCCTCGCGGCTTGCCTTGCCGCCCTTGACCGCCTCGCGCAGCGCCTTTGCCGTGGTCTGCTCCATTGCGCCCACCGACAGCGTGGCGAGGTTCGCAACGTCCTCCAAGGCGTCGTCCAGCACCTTGCGGGTGGATGCGTCCTCGATCTGCGCGGTCTGCGCTTTCAGCTTGGATGTGCCGAGCCGGATGTAGTAGACCGCGTAGGCCCCGGCGAGGGCCAGCACAGCGAGCGCGACGTTGACCAGCAGCTCGGTCGCCGCGCTCTGGATGATCTCCATGTTCATGTTTGGTGTCCTCCTTTGAGTATAAAAATAAGACTATGAGCATAGCTCATAGTCTTATTTTACCGTCCCTTTCAGGAACCTTATATATGTACTGCTTCTTAGAAATGTTGTCTTAGAACGTAGTGTTTTCCGGCTCGTCGCCGTAGTCGAGAAGGCTCATCTGTCCCTCCAGCTTCCCCTCGCCGCAGAGCTGCCGCACCCACCGCTCCGTCACGCCGTACTTGCGGGCGAGCTCGGGGTGGTTGTAGCCGTTGAACTCCGCTTTGATGTGAGCGTCTCGGACGGGGCGAAGGACACTCTCCGGCTTCTGGAGGTAGATGGTCGAGCCGCCGACGACCGAGCACAGCTTGTAGTAGTTCTCGACGCCGATCGTCTCTGCGATGATGCGGTTGTCGCCGTCAGGAACCATGTCGATCGTCAGCTCCTTTACGAGGTCTTCCATGTCCCGCCCTCCGTGTCCTTACTCGCTTGCTTTCGTGAAGAGCTTCCCCAAGATGCCGAACAACTCGCCGACCGTCACCTGCTCGCCGAACTTCTGCCGCCAGAACTCGGGGGAGTTGATGACGTCAGCCTCCACGAGCGTTTCAAGCCCCTCTAACTGATACGCCGGGAACTCCGGCTCCTGCTCCTCCGGCTCGCTCGGCGTGGACGTCTGCGGCACCTCGAACGCCATGATCTGACCTAACAGGGCGACGATCTTGCTGCCGTAGCCCTTGCCCGGTACGGCCCAGCCCTTGCCGTTGGGGTTGTCGCTTGCGCCCAGCCATTCCACATACTGCGCCGAGCCCCGTGTCACGAGGGAGAAGCGCGGGTCGACGCACCCGTTCATGAGCGCCGCCTTGGAGGCGTATGCCTTCAGGTGCTGGATCTGCGCCCGGACGCCCGTGCGCGGGTCGGGGAAGGTCGCCGCCTGTCCTTTGGCGTTGCCGTTCAGCGCCCCAATGCCCGCATAGTTGTTCTGTGTGGGGAGCACGATGCCGCCGTACTTGAAAAAGCCCGTCTCGTGGAGGCTCTGCGCAAAGGCGACGTCGCCGCGCACGCCCTCGGCCTCGCCCTCTTCGAGGAAGAACTGCGCCAGCTGCTCCAGCGAGCACGCCGGGAGCTGCGGCTCCGCGTTCTTGGATCGGGCGAACAGCGCCATCTGCTGCGCGCTCGCCTTGGCCTTGCCCATGATCTCCGTCTTGCCCGCCTCCGTGGTGGTCGCGCCGCCGTTCAGCTCCGTGAGCTTTGCGGCGACCTTCTGCTTGAACTGCGCCCAATGGGGCAGGATGTACAGCGGGCAGTTCTTCCTCGCTCCCTGCACGATGGAGTCCGGGTGGCCCATCCAGTGGTTGTGCGTGTACAGCTCGTTCACGCTCAAGCCGTGCTTCTTCAGCAGCAGTGCCGCCAGCAGCACACCGTTCTCCTCTGCCTTGCGGTCTTCCTTGCTGCCCGAGCCGTCCATGATGATCTCAATGGAGAGCGTCGTCTCGTTGCCGCCCGTGGCCTTCCGGCCATCGCCCGCGTGCCAGCCCACCTCGTCCTCTCTCAGGTTCTGCCATGCGTTGATGTCGTCGACGTAGTAGTGGACGCGGGCGTCGTTCATGTTGGCGTTTGGCCACGTCGCGCGGGTGTACTGCTCGGCGTCCTCCTCCACATTCTTCAGGTCGTTGGTGTTGTGGATGGTCACGCCCTTGACCTTGCCCGTGCCGCCCGAGAGCAGACGGTCGGCCTTGTACTGTGCGCCCTTCTTGTACGCGCCGGAGTCCTTGGGCCAGACCGCGCCCCACGGGATGATCTTCTCGTTGATGACGAGGCCATGCTCCGTCCTCGTCGCGTCTGGTGTCAATTTTGCCATGATGTGAATCCTCCTATAAATTCATGACCGGGTTGTAGACCTTCTCGACATACTCCCCGATGCTGTATTGCTCGCGCCCCTCTGTTTTGAGTTGCTGCATGAACCGATCGGTCTCCACCGCCAGCTTCATCAGCTTCAGGATGCCAACCTGCTCCGATGTCACTTCGTGCAGCTCCGGCCCCACCGTTGCCATGATCGCCTTGCGGAGGTAGAAATCTGCGGTGTAGACATCCATCTCGCTGAACTCATCCCACACCTCCCGGGCGAACTTCTTGCGGTTGAGCCGGGGCTTATCAGGTGGGAGAACGCCGTCCGCTTGGAGTTGCTTCTTGATCGCCGCACGCTCGGCCTTCTCCCGCTGCGTGAGGCATTTCTTCCCCTTTGGCATTACATATCACCTCCCGCTGCTTCCGTGCCGTCTGCGCCCTCCTGCGGGCCGTAGCCGAGCCTTGCGCGGTAGACATTCATCGCCCGCATGACCTGTGCGGTGGCTGCGTCGCTCGCTAACTTCTCGCCAAGGCGCTGCCGATCCTGCGCCGTACCCTCCGTGGAGGTTGCGTGAGGGATCTCCGCCATGTCCTCTGCGTGTAGCTCTGTCAGGCGGCGGGCAACATTGGGAGGGAGTTGTTCATAGTAGACCCGCAGGAACACAAGCCCCGTGTCCCTGCAGATGTCCATGCCGCTGCGGATGCTGTCCTGCATCCGCGCTATGCGTTCCAGCGCCGCGAGGATCGCTCGTTCCTCTATCACAGCTCCGCCTCCTTCCGGCGCTGCCGTGCGAGGATTGCCTTGAGCCCTTCGATGACCTTCTCGCATTGCGCTATGTTCAGCCATTCGATGCGGTCGACATGGGCCACGCGCTTGACGAAGCCTTGAATGCGGCGCGGGTCGTCATTCCAGCCCAGCGCCTCGCACAGCGCGTAGATCTTCCGGCGCTGCGCGGTGGTGCGGATGTCGCCGCCCGTGTCCGTGCGCTTGTCCCGCACGCTCCGACTCACACTGTCCTTCATGTTCTGCAGCACGCGGGCAACAGTGTTGACCTCGCCCTGCGTCAGCATCTTCATGGACTCCTTGCCTGTCTCGCGGTAGACAACCGCGTGCAGGTCTTCGTCCGTGAGGTGCAGCTCCGGCGACTTCGCGATCGCCCACAGCGTGCGGATGGAGGGCTGTTTGCGCCCAGTCCTTGCTGCTGTCATTCCGTGAGCCCCCTTCCTCAGTTGCCCGCCTTGATCTGCTCCAGCTTGGCGATGTTCACCTCATAGCCGAACACGTCGCTCTGTTTCCACGTTGCGCCCACGGCGTTCACCGTGTCCTCACCGTACTTCTTCAGAGCCTCCTTGCTGACCTTCTCTTCCACCACGATGCAGTCCGTCATCTGGCGGGACTTGAGACGGCGGATGATCTCCTCCAGCTTCTCCTTCGCCCGGGGCAGCGAGACGGATGTGGAGAGCCGGAAGCCTACCTCGCCGAACGTCAGCACCACCGACTTCGTCTTGCCCATCTCGTCCCTGTGGTCGGTGACGAAGCTCTTGATCTCGCGCTCCAGCTTGGCCACATTGTCGTTGAGCGGCTTGCTCTGCTCCTCGGCGACCTTCTGCGCCCCTAAGATTTGCTTCTGCATATCGCTCTGGATCTCGCCCAGCGCGATCTGCGCCTCGGCAATCTGACGGAGGGCGTCGTTCACGTCCTCCCATGAATGGAGGCTCGGGGCCTCGACTACTCGTTTCCTTGCCATGTTTGCGGCTCCTTTCAATTTGTTAATGTTGCGGGCTTTACGCCCGGTAGTCTCGCTTGGTGCGCTTGCCGCGCTCCGGGATCTCGGTGAACAGTGCCACAAGACCCATCGGCAGCGTCAGGAGGATCGCTGTCGCGTCCCGATCCTCCGGCGTCCCGCCGTAGGCTGCCATCAGGAGCAGCACGCCGGAGAGCAGGATGAGGATCGCTCCGCTGATGCGTTCTATTCTCATATTCGCTGTCCCTCCTCAAAGCATCATCATGGACGACGCCTGTGCTATGGTCTTCACCGTCACCGTCTCCTCGCCCGTCTCCTTGAGGATGCGTCGGACGTTAGAGAGCGTGCGGTCGAGCAGTCGGAAGCACCCGGTCTGCATATTGCACGCCCGCGCTTTCAACTCCACCAGCGCCTCCGGCTCGATCTGGAAGTCCGTGAGATAGCCCTCCACCTCCGAGGGGGAGAGGCCCCGCAGCGAGGCGTAGAAGTCCACCCGGTTCGCCATACGCACGAGGTAGGTCTTGATCTGTGCCTCCAGTTTCGGCTCGCCCGCGATCACAAGACCCACGTCGCTCTGATCGAACACCGCCCGCAGGATCTCCATTTTCTTCTGCGTGTACTTGCTCACCAGCTTGTCCGCCTCGTCGATGATCAGCAGGTAGCCCTTGTTCGTGTTGAAGAACTCCCGGATGCCGTTCACCCTGCGCCAGATCGTGCCGTAGCCGTTTGGAAGCCCGATGCTCCGTTCAATCGCCTCCACAAGGTCGCGGCTGCTCATGGTGTCGTCGCACTCGATGTAGGCCACGCGGGAGAGCTTCGCGTACTGCCGCAGGGCGTAGGTCTTGCCGTAGCCACTGCGGGCGACTACGATGCCGAGGCCAATGTACTCTTGACAGCTCTGGCATACACCGAGCACGGCCTTCGCGTCCCGGCTCTCAAAGAATACGGGCGTCTGCCACGTCTTGCCCTCTGACTTCGCCAACGGCGTCGTCAGGTCGACCGCCTCGCCCGTCTGCCGGGTGAGGAAGTCCGTCAGCTTGCTCTCAAGGTCGTTCGGGTTGCTGTCATACTTGCCCGTGAGATACCGGGAGACGGTGGTGCGGCTGTAGCCGATGTCCTTGGCGACCGCCGCGATGCTCGAGTGCTGCGTCTGGATGTAATTGTTCACGCGCTGCGCGAGGGGGCTGATGTTGGTGTAGATTGTGGTGCGCTCCGCTGCTGTAACTTCCATAATGTACCTCCGTTATTATTCGTTCATCGCTCTCAAAAGAGAGAGTGCCTTGTCGCCTTTGGCGTTGAGGAAGGTGTCGTCCGTGGCCTTCTTCCGGCTCGTCTTGCTTGCCTGTTCCGACCGGAACATTCTGTCCTTGGGCAGGGAGACCAGCTTCTGGCTCGGCGTGCCCTTGATGGTCAGGTCGATCATGCCCACTGCATCCGAGGGCCTTGCGCCGTCCTCGAGCCGCAGTTCGTAGGGGCGAACTCGCTCCTCCAGATACTCCCTGACCTCTCGCTCGTTCCGTTTTTGATCTCGCAGATGCTTCTCCAGTGCCGCCTGAGAACAATGCGGGCCGAAGGCGAGCAGCTCGGCAGACACCGCCTCACAGATCTTCTTGCCGTCCATGTCGTACACATAGAGCTTGGTGACATCGTCGATGTCCCACTTGATGTTGACTTTCTGATTGACGTAGTAGGCGAGCTCCGTGTCCGTGTAGAGTGTGCCGAACTTGTTGATGCCTTGGTTTGTGACGCGGGCGGTCGCCGCCTTCATCAGCAGCATCGCCGCGTACTCTCGGGGTGGAGCTGCCTTTTCATAGCGTGGGCCGTTCTCGAACATCTCGATCGGCGTAACCCATTTCTCGCCCGCGTCGCTCAGGCCGCGATGCTTGCGGGTGTGATACTTGGTGTTCTTCCATTCCGTCCAGACTTCGAAGAACTCCTCCATCGTCAGCAGCTCCCCGCGCTCCAGCATCTGGTCGATGTCCTTCTGCCGCTTGGCGTAGGTCTTGGAGCCTGTCAGCGTGCCCGTGTAGCTCTCAAACCACTTGGAGAATTTCGAGCAGACCGTGGAGAAGAAGCGTTCGATTGGTTTGTCCCAAGGCTGATACGGCAGCGAGCGTCCGACCTCTTGGATGCCGATGCTCTGATAGAAGCCGACCGTTTCCGAGTCAAATGCGAAGTCAAGGTCGATTTTGCGGTGCTTGCGGTTCTGTCCGGTCATGGCCTTGGCAGTATAATCCTTGCCGTTGTCGACGTGCAGGATGTGGGGAACGCCGCCCGGATTGCTGTAGATCATTTTGACCAGCGACTCCTTCAGCGTCTGCGAATTGGCGTTGACGCACGCTACATCGCCGATGATAGTACGGGAGCGCATATCCAGCCACGCAACCAGCTTCGGGCGCACGGCCTTGATCTTGCCGTTCGGGGCCGTCCACTGCACCCAAAAGTCGAAGGTGTGCTCGTCGCCAACAACATACTCCATGACTTGAAGGCTCGTCGCGTCGCGCTTGCCCTTCATCATCCGCTTGTTCTTCCACTCCCGCGTCCCATTGGCGGCGAGGAACCGGGCAGACTCCGCACCCCGCTGTCCCATGAGGAACTTGATATACCGGGCCACCGTCTTGATGGAGGGATACTCCTCCCACTCCCGCCGCTCCGCCTCCAGCTCAAACCGTTCATAGAGCATCTCGATCGTGCCGAGGTTCGCCGCGAACCGCTTGTCGAACCAGATGTTCTCAATGATCGCCTTCTGCTCGTCCGTCAAGCTCGGGAACGTACCCGTCTCCTTTGGCTTCCGGCACAGCGCCAGCGCCCGGAAGTAGTCCCGGCTCTTGCCGTCTTCTTTCTCCAGCTTCAGCGCCCATGCGTTCGCCTCCAGCACGTTCTTCATGTAGCGGTACAGGCTCTGCGGGCTGATCCCCAGCCCCAGCGCATACCGCTCGGCATAGCCCGTGCGGTCAGGGCCGTCATAGTCGATGAAGTCCTGCACCCGCGCCGCCAGCTCTACCGCCTCATAGAAGCGCTTCTTGTTCGCCTCCGTGTACTGGTTCAGGTCGGCGGTGACGTACCACGGCACGGCCTCCTGTGCTCTCTTGTCTATGATGACCTCACTCCCTTCCACCTTCTGCGCGGCTCGCCATGCCTTCCGCGCCTTTGCCGAGAGGGAGCTTGTCGAGATCAACACCTGATCCTTGCCGCCGCCCTCCCGGGCCTGTGACTTCGTTTTGTACTGCTGAGGATTGCGATAGATGCGTTGCGTCAAAGTCTTGTAGCTGACGCTCTCAAAAGCCGCTGCCTCCTCCAGCGCGATGAATACGTCCGGCACTCCGTTCCCTCCCTTCCGTGCGTCATGCCGCGATCGCCCGCTCCGCCTTCTTCGGGTCGAGCGCGAGGGCGGCGATGATCGCCGGGAGGTACTTCTCGCCCGAGCGCGTCCCGTTCAGGATGTAGCTCATGTACTGCGGGCTTGTGCCTACCGTGGCCGCCAGCTCCGCCCGGCTCATATCCCGGTCAGCCAGCGCCTTCACCACCATCTTCCCGAACGGCGTCAGCCGTTTCTTCGGGCCTCTCATCGCTTGCCCTCCTTTCTCCTTGTTCTTAGATTTACTTCCGGATGACCGCCCAGCCCAGCGAGACTGCCACACCTATAAACGCGGTGACGCTCACGGCGGGGACAGGGCAGCGCATCAGCAGCAGCGCCGCCGCGAAGCCAAGCGTCGCGAGGATGATGAGCCCTGCCGTGATAAGGAACACCGCCGCGTTTTGCGCCGTGCGCCCCGCACGCTTTCGTGCCTCCCGCTTCACTTCTCTCTCAAGCAAGTTGAGAACGAGGTCGTAGCTGCGCACGCTCTGCGCCGCTTCAAAGAATTGCTGCTCCATCCCCGGCAGCGCCCGGAACGGGTTGCGGGGGTTGCCCGCCTCCCGCAGCCGCGCTGCCGCGTTCCGCCGTGCGATGACGGTTGCGCCGATCGCGGTCTTGAGGTCTTCTGTGCTGAACATTCTGCTGCTCCTTTCCTTTGCCCTCCTGCTCGTGTATAATTGAGCTGGGCCACTGCCCGGGGAGGGGGTGTTGTCTATGGCTGATGCTACCCTTGATGTCGTCGAGCGTGTACTCGACGAAGTCGACAAGAGCCGCGATGTTGACTGGACTATTCTCGGCGAGCGTCTTCGCTCTGCCATTCTCGACTCTGGCGAGCACATTGACGCTGGTTTCACCGAAGCTCAGAAAGCGGCGATTGTTGCCGTCTGCCGGGAAACTTATTATGCGACGTCAGTAGTCGCAAGGGCCTACGCCTTCAAGGCCGTCGAGGCTCTTCTGAATCGGATCGGCGAGTGAGCGCTTCTGCTGCGTACTCCATGCGCCCCTCCCTGATCCTCTCCGCCGCCTCTCGGATTGCTTTCACTGGAGGATGGTAGTAGGCGGGAGCATCATCCGGAGCCGTCCGCTTGTCGGGCGGCTCTTTCTCTTTGATCGGCTCGCCTGTCAGCCACGTCAGCCAACATTCCCGGCAGCTCACGCCGTCGCAGTGGGCGGGGATAGTTGGCGGACAGGGCGCGGAGATGATATCCGCGATCTCGCCCGCCGTGGCCTCCGGGGCCTTGAGCAGTTCAAGTCCTGTCATGCTGCGCCTCCCGGTATTTCTTCACCGCGTGGTTCATGGTGTAGAGGTGGTTCAGCTCCCGGAGCAGCCGATCATACTCCCGCTGCATCGTCTCCCTCGCGTGGCCCGTCAGCTTGCCTATCTGCCCGTCGACGTCGACCGCCATGCGGAACACGTTGCGGTAGATCGTGCAGTCGTTCTCCGGGCACTCGCCGAGAAGCGCCGTCCCGAGCTGGTGGAGCTCCTCCAGCCGATGCGCCGGGATGCGCTCTGTCTCGTGCTGGAAGCCGTTGAACAGCTCGCCGCCGCCCTTGGTGTATTCGTCCACCTCCCGCAGCAGGTGCCGCAGCCGGGAGAGGTCTTCAAAGCTCACGCCCTCCAGCACCGTCTCCCACGCTGCGCCCGCCTCGGCGATCTGCGCCGCATAGTGCTCGCACTCGTTCTCCTGCAGGATCTGTCCGTCCCGCAGCGCCGCAAGGTAGGCCAGCGCCTCATGCCCGCCAAGCAGGGCGGTCAGGGTGTCCTCAGCGTGCCTCACGCCCTCGATGTGCTCCCGCAGCGCTCGCTCGCTCCGCTCCCGGATGCGTAGGTCTTGTGCCTCCGCGTCCTCGTAGAGCTGTCCCAGCGGGCACTTCGCGCAAATGGCGTCCAGCTCCTCCTGCGTGTGTCCGGCCCGGTTCTTGCACCGTTCGTCGCACACGAACGCCAGCAGCTCCTCGGGACTGCGCGGCATGGGGCCGTCCAGCCGTCCCGCGCCGAAGGTGTCCGGGTCGGTGATGACCTCGCTCTCCGGCAGGAAGCCGATCTGATGCAGCGCCATCTTGAAGCCGTAAAGCTCGTGCGCGGCGGTGCGCGGGTCGGTGTCGGGGTGGTGCTTGCTCTTGACCTGCGTGGCAAGGCGGCGCGTCCAGCCCTCGATCAGGGCGGCGGGCTCCACCGCCTCCTCGGTATAGCTCTCATTCGTTTCCACGGCGGCGGTGTAGGTGGGCGGCTCGTCCGTGATGTCCTCCTCGGACTCCAGCCCCCGTGCCAGCTCCACGGCCACCTCCAGCGTGTCCGCGTCGTCGTACTCCATCGCGCCCCGGTCAATGTCCAGATTGCCCGTGTAGACCTCCGCGTCGATCACGCCGTACTCTCCGAGGGCCGTGCCCTCGTACTCGCGCTTCTCGCGGTCGTTGAACTTGACCACGAGGAAGCCGTTGATCTTCTTGATCTTTCTCATGCTGCCGTCATTCCTTTCTGCCCTGCCATCTTCAGACCGGGTGGGGCAGTTCCCGGTGACGCCCTTCCGGGCGTTTCGGCTTAGTGGTGGGTCGCTTCAAAGTTCTCAATCGCCCAGCGGTTGCCCGTGGCGTACACGGCCCGCCGCGTCCGATCCTGTGGCGTTTCCCGCCTCGGCATGGCCGCCAGTGCCTCCATCATGCCGCACCTCGGGCAGATGTCTGTCTGGTTGTCCACTCGCGACAGCGCGGGCGGCTCGTCGTATGCTCGCCCACACAGCGGGCAGATGTGCGGTTGCTCCTTCATGCTGCTGCTCCTTCCTGCAAAGCTCATCCGGCCAGTGGCGGGATGACGCGGATCGTGTCGTGGTACTTGTTCAGAATGATTAGCTCGCCGTTTGCTTTCTGCTTCACGACCAGCCAGTTCTCCGGGGCGAGGCCCGCTTGCCCGAGCCGGATCTTCTGCTTGCGGGTGGGCTTCTTGCCGCGTCTCATGATCTGCCTCCTTTCCTTTTCTCGGCGTTTGTGGTAGAGCAAAAGCGAACGGCGGTCGGCGGAATTAAATCTAAGAGTCGCTTAGGTGTTGGTGGGCTTTAGCAGTCCGTCAGGGTGTCGCCCTTGACCTCGTAACGATTGGGGCCGATGATGACGAAGGCCAGCATATTGGTCGTGCCGTCATGGTTGACCTGATTGATCGCCTCGTCCAGCTTGCCGTTGGTGACGTGGACTTTCTCCATGCTGCCGGTGCCGGTGTCCAACAGGCCGAAGCCGTTGGCCTCCTCCGGGGTATCTCCGACAGTGGTGAGGGCCATCTCGTCGGGGGTGATCTCGTTGCGGCCCGGTTCCAAGTTGAAACCCGCCTCCGCCTCCTTCAAGGCGTCGTTCGTCTCTTCCAGTGTGGCCTCGCCAGTGGTGTACTTGAACAGGATGTCTGCGATGTCGTTCTTCATGTTGTCGTTCTCCTTCTGAAAAACGCCTCCGCCGCTCGCTTTTACTCTACCGTTCGCCGATTTGCTATTTCATTTTCGGTCGGGGTGTGCTATGATTTATTTTGCTTTATTCATAAACCACTTTTCGCACTTAGTATAGCTCGCATTTACGAGTTTGTCAATAGTTTTGCGTGTGAATTACCCGCAATTTCGAGGAGGTATTTTTGTGTTCAGTGCCCTACTAAAAAAACTACGCTCTGAAAAGAACCTTACCCAAGGCCAGCTTGCGAAAGAAGTTGGCGTTTCTCCCGGAAACGTCGGCGATTGGGAGACTGGGAAAAGCAAGCCGGGGTATAATGCGCTTGCTTCGCTTGCCCGAATTTTCGAGGTGTCCGCCGACTACTTACTCGAAATTGAACCGTCCCCCGCAAAAGCGAGCGACGACCTCTTCGCCCATCAGAAGACGGCGGGTTTGATCTGCGACGGCTCGCCGCTGGAGGGCGAGGAGGCCGATCTGATCGCCATGTATCGCCTCCTGCCGGAGGAGCAGCGGGAGGACATTTTTGACCTCGTTCATCTCAAATATCGAAAGCACGTCGAACGGAAAAAAGAGTCTATTTACTGGACGTATCACAACGGCAGCTCCGCAACAAAAAGCGGCCCCGCCGAGGACGCTGAAGCCCAAGGTGGAACCGCTTGATTTTTTGCGCTGTTTTGATTTAGTTGTAAATCTGTTTTCTGTAGAATTGAAAAACGCCCGCGCCGCACTCGCAAAACGCCCGAAACCATTGAAAACAGGGCAATTCTACAGCTTTTCGCAGTTTTGACTGAAATGTAGAATTGCTCGCCGCCTGTTTTGGCCCGGTTCGCCGCCTCGCCGCGCACGCCTCGCACGGCCAGCGCACGCCCTAATCCCCGCCGATCCGCGCCGAAAAGCCCCGTTTTCCCGAAAATTCGCACGCTCTAACGCTCCGTTAGCACGCTTGCCCCTCTTGCAATCCGCCGCCGCGTCTGCTACAATAGCAGCATGAGCCGCGAAGCTCTCGTCCTCTTGGTCTGCTGCTGTGACTTCCGGGACGGGGCCGAGCGGCTCATACCATCTAAAAGCCTCAGAAATGCCGTTATACGGGCGTTTCCGGGGCTTTTTTGTATTCTGCGTATGTGTGCGCCTCGCCGCGCCGCCGCCGTTGTGCGGCCTCGTGGGCGTGAAAAAAGCGCCGACCGCCGCCGACGCATCCTCATCTCAAGATTGTTGATAATTCGCGCCTCCGTCCCGCGCCGAAAGTCGCCGTTTCCCGCGTATTTCAAGGGTTTTCCCGCCGTCTCCCCTCTCATCCCGCCCTATCCCGCATTTCTCAAATATCCTGTCTCCCCACACCACGGCCTGGGACAAGATCCCGGTTCCGGGTGACAATGCAATGTGAGCCGTTACGGCGGCTGAAAAATAACAGGAGGAAGCTACTATGGGATTGTTTGATAAAAAATACTGCGACATCTGCGGCGAGAAGATCGGACTGTTGGGCAATCGGAAACTGGAAGACGGCAACCTTTGTAAGGACTGCGCGAAGCAGCTCTCTCCCTGGTTCAGTGACCGCCGCCGCTCTACGGTGGAGGACATCAAGCGGCAGCTGGCCTACCGGGAGGAAAACCGGGGCAGGGCGTCCCAGTTCCGCACCACCCGCTCCTACGGCGAGGATTGTAAGGTCCTGCTGGACGAGGAGCATCGTTGGTTCACCGTTACCCGTGCCCGGGATCTGGCGGACGCCAACCCGGATATTCTGGACTACACCGCGCTGACCGGCTGCCGCGTGGACATTGACGAGAGCCGCACGGAGCAGAAGCGGGAGGGGCCGGACGGCAAGGAGGTCAGCTACAACCCGCCCCGCTACGAGTATTCCTATGACTTTGAAGTGATCATTTCCGTCAATAACCCCTACTTTGACGAAATGAAGTTCCGCCTGAACAACAGTTCTGTGTACATCGAGCCGCAGAACACCATGCAGCGGCCCATGATGGGGCAGCAGGGTATGATGGGCCAGCGTCCTATGGCGGGCCGTCCTCAGAGCGGCATGGCGGGTCAGCGGCCTATGATGAATCAGCAGGGCATGAACCAGCGTCCTATGGCAGGTCGGCCCCAGAGCGGCATGACACAGCGTCCCATGATGGGACAGATGAATTCTGTGGGCCGGATGAATACCATGGCTGCCGGCTTCGATCCGGAGAGCAATTGGGAATATCGCAAGTACCGCGAAATGGGCGACGAGATCCGAGCGGCGCTGCTTCAGGTGATGGAGACCGCCCGTGGCGGCGGCGCAGTTCAGACAGCCCCCATGCAGCAGCAGGAGACCTTCGCTCCCGCTCCGGCAGCGGCTGGTCCGTGGACCTGCCCCGCCTGCGGCGGACAGAATGACGGAAATTTCTGTGAGTACTGCGGCGCGCCCAGAGGATAAGGGAAACAGGTCGGAGAAAACGGCTCAACAGCGTCCGCCCGTCTACGGGCGGGCGCTGAACGGAAAATGAAGAAAGAAGGGTGAGAGCAAGCATGGCAGCACAGGTGACCAACTATCAATGCCCAAGCTGCACCGGCCCGCTGCACTTTGTAGGCGCATCCGGCAAGCTGGAGTGCGATTACTGCGGTGCTACCTATGATGTAGCGGAGATCGAGGCGCTTTACGCGGAAAAGGAAGAAAAGGCCGCGGCGGCGCAGCAGTCTGCTGAGGAAAAGACGGCAGCGGAACGGCAGGCTGCCGAGGAAGGCGGCTGGGAGATGCCGGACCTCAGCGCCGACTGGGGCGCAGAGGGCGACGGCATGAAGGCTTACAGCTGCCCAAGCTGTGGTGCGGAGCTGATCTGTGACGCAAGCACGGCGGCTACCTCCTGCCCTTATTGTGGAAACCAAACGGTGGTGCCGGGGCAGTTTGCGGGAACGCTGAAGCCGGATTTCGTGATCCCCTTCAAACTCAGCCGCGAGGACGCCATCCGCAAGCTCAAGAAGCATTACAGGGGCAAGGTGTTCCTTCCCAAGAGCTTTTCCAAGGAAAATCACTTACAGGAGATCCAGGGGGTCTATGTACCCTTCTGGCTGTTCAGCGGTGAGGCGGAGGGCAATGCCCACTATGAGTGCACCCGGTCCCACAAGCGCACCGAGGGTGAGTATGAGGTGATAAAGACGGAGCACTTTGACGTGTACCGTGCCGGAACGATGCCCTTTGAAAAGGTACCGGTGGACGCCTCGACTAAAATGCCGGATGATCACATGGATTCCATCGAGCCTTACAATTACGATGACCTGAAACCCTTCTCCACGGCGTATCTGCCGGGCTTCCTGGCGGATAAGTTCGACGTGTCGGCGGACAAGAGCCGGGAACGGGCCGATGTCCGCTGTATGGGCAGCTTGAAAAAGGCGCTGCAAGGCACCGTAACGGGATACGCGACCTGTTTCCCAAGGGGCGAACACGCAGACATCCAGCGGGGCAAGGTCCACTATGCGCTGCTGCCGGTGTGGCTGCTCAATACCAAGTGGCAGGGAAAGGATTTCCTCTTCGCCATGAACGGCCAGACCGGAAAATTCGTGGGCGACCTGCCTGTGGACAAGGGGCGGTTCTGGGGGATGTTTGCCGCCATTGCCGTGCCGCTGTCCGTATTGAGTTCGGTCATCGTCCTGCTGATGCGATAAGGAGGGACGGACATGAAAAGAAAAGTCACAGCTTTGCTGACGGCGCTCCTGCTGACGCTGACTCTGTGCGCCCCCACTCTGGCGTGGACGGAATACGGCGCGATCTACGATGAGACCGACGCGCTGGGCTCGGACGAATTGTCCGATCTGGGTCAGTACACCCTGCCCCAGCTGACGGAGGCGCTTCACCTTGACCTGCGGGTGGACATATTTACCAACGAGGATGTGAGTGAGGGCACCACCGCCGGAGATATCGCCACATATGTTTACAAAGATTCCGGCTACGGCTGGGGCGAGGAAAAGGACGGCATCTCGCTGACGCTGGTGATGGAGCCTCTGGCGGACGGTTCTTGCACCCTGGCGGAGACCGACTGGTGCGTCTACGCGATGCTGAGCGAGACGCGGGGCGACGGGCAGGAACTCTCCGGCTTGGTGTATGACGCGGTGGAGCCCTATCTGAACAACGCGCAGTCCTGGACCGGTGAGGACATGGCTGCGAGTGCCGAAGCGCTCTGTCAGGCAATAAATGCCATGGCGGCGACGGCGGCGGACTATCTCTCCGCAGACTTCCCAACGGAGGCGCAGCAGCCCGAGACCGTCCAGTCCGGCGAAGCGTCAAAGCTGGGCGATACCGGCATGAACTATGTGTTCGATCTGCGGGGAATGCTCTCCGACGGGGAGCGGGAACAGCTGGAGGATCGGGCCGAGGATATCGCCCTCCGCCGCAGCTGCGGCATCTATACCCTTTTTGTGGAGGACTTTACAGCTTACGGCTACGGTGACGATCCCTATACCGCCCTGTATCAGATCTACCACGCCGAGGGCCTTGGTGTGGGCGAGGATCGAAACGGCGTCATCATCATGCTGAGCATGAAAGAGCGGGACTACGCCATGTTCGTCTACGGCGAATGGGCGGAGTATGCTTTTGACCGATACGGCGAGAAGCAGTTGGAAGACCGGTTCTTGTCCAACTTCAGCGACGGTGATTGGTATGATGGCGTATCCAATTACCTCACCGCCTGCGACGAGTTTTTGGAGCTGGCTGAGGCCGGAAAACCTGTGCGGTCCAGCCCCCTGCCGGCCATCGGCATTGCGGTGGCAGTCTCATGCCTGATCGCGTTTCTGGTGTGCATGATCCTGAAGGGACAGATGAAGTCCGTGCGCAAGGGTGTTGATGCCAACGTGTATACCACGGCGGGCGGTGGATTGAAGCTGACGGACAGCTATGACCACTACACCCATACCACCGAGACCCGCCGTAAGATCGAGAGCAACTCCGGCGGTGGCAGAAGCAGCGGAGGAACTGTAAGCCGCAGCGGCGGCGGCGGTCACGGCCGCAGCGGAAAATTCTGAGAAGGAGGCAGAATCATGAAGCGCTTGACTTTGCATCGGCTGGCGTCGGCACTTCTCTGCCTGACGCTGGCTCTGAGCCTGACTGCCTGCGGAGGGAAAAAGAAACCGGCCCCGGCAGCGGGAAGCAGCGGCGTAAAGGAGACGATCTCCGACAGCAGGACCGATCAGACCGGTCAGGCCGATCCTGTGAAGCCTTCCGAACCGGAAGCGGAGGTGGACCAGGAGCTGGTGGAGGAATGTCTCGACAAGCTGGGCTTTGATTTGGAATACGGCGGCTATCCCGGCGCCGCGGCCTATCTCGGCTACCGGGAGAAGGGGGACACCTCCAAGCTGTCGGACTGGATGCTGGAAAACTGCCTTGACCTGACGGCGGAGATGCCGGTCATGCTGACCATCCCCTCGGAGCGGGTCCTCGGTCCGGGGTACGGCAAGCTGTTCTGCGTCATTCCGCGGGGAGAGAACACCAGCCTTGCCGTGAACCACATCACATGGCAGTCTCAGGGCAACGGCCTGCATCCGGTGGCGGACGAAGTCCTCTACCGGGAGGAATATGCCCAGCCTGTTTTGCTGTTCGTCGATCCGGAGGAGCCGGATATGGAGGTCAACCTTGTGGCCGATGACGGCACGGTGGTGAACTGGTATCCGCAGGAGGACCTGTACGGCGATCTCATCCTACCTGCCAGCGAGGAGGGCCGATTGCTGCTGTTCGACTTCTCCATCTACACGAACACCATCGCCATCGACCATCCCGAAGGCTGGGAGCCGTCCGGTGACGATTGGTGGTGGCCCCCTACGGATCTGGGGCTGGCCGATACCTCGTGGGATTGCGATGAGTGGACGCTGGAGCTGCATTACGGCGACTGCGACCCGGATTATGCGGGGCTGGCCAATCTGTACGAGTACTATAACGGCCAGAAGAATTTGCAGTTCTTCGGTGTATGGCGCATGGAGGATGACTGCCTGCGGCTGGATATGTCCGCCGGGGTGGGCAGCTCCCTCAGCGGCAGTTTCCCAGTGCTGATCTCCCCCTCTGGCGAGTATCTGTACTTCCAGCGCTCCCGCATCGGCGAGGGAATGCCTTTCCTGCGGAACGGCGAGGACTCCACCACCTTGAGCTTGCGCTACGGTTGATGAAACCCTTTATACGAAACAGGCCCGGCAGCTGATTTTCAGCCGCCGGGTCCTTTTTATTGGCTATATGCGTGGAAATTTTCTGTGGGTATCAGAAAGCAACGTGCATGAACAGGGCCACGCAGCAGAGAATGATCGCCAGAGGGACGTACACATACCGGCCCACATTGTACCAGAGATCGCCGCGTTTTTTCGTACTGCCGGTGTTGATGGCGTCCAGCAGGGCGTCCTTCTTCATCACGTAGAACCAGGAGACCGCACCCAGTGTAGCGCCGATGGGGATGATATAAATGGACACCAGATCCATCCAGGGACCCCACTTGCTGATGGTCTCCATGCCGATGCCGAAGCCCAGGCACAGCGCGCCCAGCAGCACCAGGACGGTAACGCGGTTGAGCTTCGGGAACTTGTGCATCAGGGACTCCGCCACCACCTCAAACATATTCTGCAAAGAGCTGACGCCGGCGAAAATCATGGCCATATACAGGATGATGGCGAAGAGCTGACCCATGGGGATGTCCTGCAAGATGGTGGGCAGGGTCACGAACAGCAGGCTGGGACCGGCGCCCACGTCCAGACCGTAGGAGAAGCAGGCGGGGATAATAACCAGAGCGGCTACCACGGCGGCAATGGTGTCAAAGAGGGCCGTGTGCTGGGCCACGCCCACCACGTCCTCGTCCTTGGAGAGGTACGCACCGTAAACGATCATGCCGCTGCCGGTGACGGACAGGGAGAAAAACGCCTGCCCCATAGCCCAGATCCAGATCATGGGATTCGTCAGGGCCTCCCAGCGGGGGGTGAACATAAAGACATATCCCTCCGCGGCGCCGGGCAGAAGGGCCACCCGCACGGCCAGAATCAGGAAGATCACAAAGAAGACAGGCATCATGACCTTGTTGGTCTTTTCAATGCTGCGGGCGCCCAGAAACAGCGTCAGCAGCGTGCCCACCACCACAACGATGTGATAGGGGATCACGGAGTAGGGGGTGGAGGAGAAGGCACCGAACCAGGCGGCGGTGTCCGTGGTCAGCAGTGTGCCCAGCAGGGAATCTACCAGAGCCTTGAGCACATAGGTGACGATGACGGCATAGCCGATGGCGATGCACAGGGAGCCAGCCAGAGGCAGCCAGCCCAGCAGACCGCCGACTTTACCGGCAGACTTGCTGCGGGTGTCCCAGGCATTTTCGTAAGCGCCCAGCGTACCGGTGGCGGCACGGCGGCCCATGGCAAACTCCGCCGGAAGGCCCACATAACTGAAAATAAAAACAAACAGCAGATAAATCAGTAAAAATGCGCCGCCGCCGTTGCTGCCCATTTTATTGGGAAAGCCCCAGACGTTGGCCATACCCACCGCCGAACCGACGGACGCAAGGATAAAGCCCCAGCGGCTCGCAAAGCTCTTGGTGTTTTTCTTGTGTTCCATGTTTTTCTCCCATCCAGCCGTAAAAAAACCGCACGGGATCGGGGCCCGTGCTATCGGCTTCTATCTGATCCCGGACTTCCGGGGGAAACAAACCCCTCACAGAGAGGGTACTTTACTATTTTAAAGCTTTGCTGACAAAAAGTCAAGGGAGGAACAATAGTTGTCCGCAGTAAAAAATACGCCGCGAGGGAAAAATGACTTCTGCTGAAAACAAAGCGCCCGCCTGCGTGGAAACGCAGGCGGGCGTCAATGTATGGTCAGCGCAGGAGTTTTTCCAGATCGGTCTTCATGGTAACGGTGAACCGGGGCAGATCGTGGAGCCCCTTGGCCAGATCGGCACACTTGGGCGTGGTCATCAGGGTCACAGGGAACAATTCGTCCACAAGGGCCTTGGCATCCGGGTCGGAGCAGCCGAAGGGATAGGCGAAGCAGGTGACGCCGCCCAGCTCCCCGGCGATCCGGTCATGGCTCAGCTGAATGTCGTCCAGCACGCGGGTCTGGAAATCCGCGTCGGACTCATTGGGGCGGCGCTCCACGCCGTTGGCCCCGCCGGACTCAAAATTGCCGCCGTCGCCGCCTAAATTGTGGAGGCGGTAGCTGTGGGAGCCGATCTCCACCAGACCGGAGGCCGTCATTTCCCGCAGCTGGTTCCAGGTGCAGAAGTTGTCCGTAGGCAGATCCGGCATGAGGACGATGATGGAAATACAGGCCTTTACGCCGTATTCCCGCAAAATGGGGTACACCAGATCGTAATTGCTGCGGTAGCCGTCATCAAAGGTGATGAGGATGGGCTTTTCCGGCAGGGCGTCCCCAGCGGCCAATTCCCGGGGCAGCACCGGCGTATAGCCCATCGCCAGAACGGTCTCCAAGTCGGCGCGGAACTTGCCGGGGGTCACGGTCATGTCATTGCAGTCCTGCCCGTCCGGGACCATGTGGTGATACATGAGGACCGGCAGCGGGTCCCGCACCGGCTGCGGTAATCGGTAAACGAATACGCTCAGGGCCGCGGACACCGCCAGCATTACCAGCGGCACGGCGGCGCGGAAAAATTTCTGCTTCATGCTTTCCATATACTTCCTTTTCATTGGATGCAGCCATTGCGGCCGTCCAATCAGTCAATGAATCCGCCGGTTATGTTCTTTTATATTTGCCAGACTTTTCTGAAAAGATCCCCCTCAGGGGGCAAACGTCCCCTTCCAGCCGTCCGCCGTCTGGTACAGCAGGCCGGAGCGGGTATCCAGAAAGGCCCCGCCGCCGGGCATGGGTCCATATTCGCCATGATAAGCTCTGGCGCTGCTGTTCACCGTCTGCTGCTCCTTGGAGCGGTAGTTCCCCGGCACGAAAATGCGCTCGTTGGTGAAGGTGAAATGCTGGCCTGCCAGCAGTTCCGGGTCATACAGACCGGCCGCCGGTTCCGCGCTTTCCACCGTGACCCGGTTCTGCACGAAGGAATTTTCGTACTTGCTGCCCGGCGTCACCTGATGGATGGTCACATCGCCCACGGCGTCCAGCCAGCTCTGGGCCAGTTCCTCCCGGTTCCGGCCATCCGCCGGAACGATCAATCTGTCCACCAGCGCGTTGAATTCCGCCTCATCGTACCACTTCCGCAGATAGGTAAACACGGTGTTGCCGTCATATGGGGCAGAGGAGGTGGAGGCCGCCATCAGCCATGCGGTTTCCCCCGGTTCCTCGCAGCGCACGATAGAGGAATTCTCCCACGCGGTAATGGTGCAGCGTCCGTCCGGACTTTGCAGGGTGATGCTGCTGCCGGAGGGATCGCTGTCCGAGGCCGTGGCCCAGTAAAAGCTGCCGGAAAAGCCCTGCGCCCGGACAGCGCCGCTGCCGTCGGAAACGCCAACGGTATAGTCGCCGCCCCGGACGCCGTCGGCAGGTTCCAGACGCATCTGCACCGCTCCGCCGCCGGTCAGTGCGTCCATCACAGCCTGCGCCCGGTAGGCCGCCTGAGACGAGCGGGCGGAATGCTCCAGAAAGTAGTCATAGGCCTCCCGCTGAGCGCCGTCAAAGGAGTGAGAACACCACGCCATGGTCTGCACCGCATCCAGATAAAGGCTCTGCTGCTCCGCTGTGCCCTCCTGCAAAATGACATCCAGCTTCTGGCATACGGTTTGCCGGTCCGTTTCGCTCATGGTGCTGAGCTGGGTCAGGAATTGGCCGCCCATGCCGTCATAAAGCTGGTGCAGCAATTCCTCCGGCGTGGTATCCGCCACGGAGGACAACCCCAGTTCCACCGCCCAGCGCTGCATCTCCGCGTCAAATACCTTCGAGCCGGGACCGCCGTCATTGAGCATCCATTCCTCCAGGAAGGTGTACTGTCCATCCGTTTCTGTGAAGAAAAGATAATGGCAGTAGGGGTAGTCCGGCATGAGCCAGCCGTCCTCGTCCACATAGGCCCCGCCAGCCAGCATAACGTTGGCGGGCTTTTGGGCATGATACTCATAATTCAGGTTATAGGCGATAAGCGTTCCATTGGGATAAGCCCTGTACCAGTCCTCCGCCACATATTCCACCCGCCAGTCATCAAGATCGGCGCCGGAGTCGAATCCGCCGTTTTTGTAGTCCTGATAGGCTTTCTGCACGGCGGCCTTGGCTGCGGCCAGTACCGGCTCCGGTACATCGGGCGTTCCGACTACATGATCCGCTGTCTGGCTGGCCTTATCGGGCTTGTAGACCAGCAGCGCCCCGTCCCGGTAGTAGAGATAGCGGGTGAAATCGGCGTCGGGCTGGGGATGCTCCGCCGTGGCCCACGCAGGCATGGACACAAAACCGCGGACTGTCAGGCGGCGGTAGTTGAGATCCCAGCTGGCGTGATCCCAGTAGTTCATTTCCGGCCAGGCATCCTGCAAAAGAGCCTTGACGTCAGCTTCGTAATACCGGCCGTCCCGCAGGAAGAAGATCTGCCCGGAAACGCCGGAGGCAGTACACAGTTCCAACGCGCCGTCCCCATTCAGGTCGATGAGCTGGGCGTCCCCCTTGGCGTGGGCCAGCAGGTAGGGCGTTCCGCTGTTGTCCAGATAGTAGTAATCCGTGACGGTGTCGATGTAGCCGCCCCGACCCGGCCCGCCGGTGAGATAGTCCGAATAGGACACCGTAAAGCCGCTGTGACCCAGCAGATCGTGGAAGAAGAACAGCCGAACCGTATCATCAAGGTCCTGAACATCCAAAGCCGGTGCGGTGAAAAATACGTCGGCCTCCCATTGGGTAATGCCCTGCTGACTGCTGACCGCTTCCGCCCGCATGATTGCCGCGTAGATTGCCCCGTCTGTGGAGCGGTAAACCCGGAGGGAATATCCTTCGCCGCCGCTGCCGTCAACCGAGAAGCCGCCGCCCCGCTCCGCACAGTCATCGGAATGGCGGGTCAGGGGCATCTTCTGCGGTTCGTAGGGCGTCAGGTCATCCAGTGGGATCGTCATCCACGGATCTTCCTCCGGGTAGGCAAAGGCAGAGGGGGTAACGCTGTCCACCAGCAGGTGGGACACGAACCAATACTGTCCATCCCCCCGGTCCAGCAGAGTGACGCACTCGTTGGTTTCGCCGCCGTAGTAAAAATCCTTCCAGTAAAGCCGGATATAGCTGCCCTCCCGCTCACCGCCGGTAAAGGTGACAGAGCGGTAGTTGGTGTCGCCCTTGGTCAGATAGTAGGCGTCATAGTCCGGCAGGTAGTCAAACGCGTCCAGATCCACCTTGTTGGTCTGGGCCAGCGTCAGGCCGGTGTTTTCCAGCAGGAAGGCGTCCATAGCCGCCGCGGTCAGCTTATAGGTGGGGCAGATCTGGCTGCCGTCCTCCGCTAACACGCCCAGCTGCTCCAGCTCCGCCTGACTGGGTGCCTCCCAGGTACCAACGCCGTTATAGAACAGGTCGAACAGGTTGATGTCCTGAGGGCCGGCATACAGGCAGGTGAGGAACTGGTTGTGGAGCGTGTGCTGCACGCCGCCGGATTCGTTGGTGGTCTGACTGTTGAAAAACTGCGTGTTGAAAAAGGCCAGCTCCTCGCCGGTCAGGAGGCGGGAGGACAGCAGAGCGTCCGGCCGATCGCAAAGCTGGTTGGAGCGGAGTTTAAAGCTGCCGCCCGGCTGGGAGGCCACCGTGACCTTGGCCCAGACCTCCTCCCCGGAACCGGCGGTATCCATGAGATAAACGCCGCACTGCTCCGGCTGATAGTAGAGGGTCACGGTATCGCCGCTCCGCTCCCCGGCATAGAAACAGACATCACCGAGGGCGTTGGTGTCTCCGTGGAAGTGGTAATAGGCGTCATAATTTGCAAGATAGGCAAAGCTGCCCATACTCAGCGCGTCGGTTTCTGCCAGGGGCAGATCGACCCAGCGCACCAGAACGTGATCCGCCTGCTCCGCGGTGATCTTGATGAGATCCACCTCCGGGTCATAGCCGTCATAGCAGGTGTCCACCAGCTCTTGCCGTTCTGCGGCGGAAATTGGCTGTTCCGGTGAAACGCCGTTGTAAAACAGGTGATACATATCGATCTTCATGGGATCGTCATAGACGGAGGTCAAAAACTGGACAGGACGGAGGGTGCAGTCATTCCCGGCAGAGTCCTGCCAGCGGTCAGCGGTGTTGAACGCCAGCGCGTACTCGGACAGCTCCTCGCCGGTCAGAGACCGCACGGAGGGCTTTGCCCCGGTGAAGGTGAGGACGCATACCAGCGCGGCGGCGGTCATCACCGCCAGCAGAGCAATGCCCACGGTGCGGCGGTTTTCCGCGATGCGGGTGACGCGATCCTTCAATTCCCGCTTTCCCGCCGTCATGGTGGTGGCGGAGAGCATGGGGCTTTCCGGCCGTCCGGCCACGGGGATCAGCCGCAGCAGCGTTTGACCGTAAGGGATGCGCTCCGATTCTCCCAGCTGCCGCAGCGCGCCCTCGTCACAAGCCAGCTCGCAGTCCCGGCGGGAGACGATGGCGGCGATCCACACCAGCGGGTCGAACCAGTACACCACCAGACACACGCACCGCAGCAGGCTCCACAGAGGGTCCAGATGGCGGGCGTGGGTGGTCTCGTGGATCAGAACATGCCGCAGGGTCTCCGGGGATTCCACGGCGGCGGGGGTCAGGTAGACAGCGGGGTGAAACAGGCCGAACAGACAGGGGGAGGGCAACTCCGCCGTCAGATACACCGGATAGGGGCAGTTTTCCACCGGGTAGGGTCTCCGGCTCCGGCGGAGACGAAGCATGAAGCGGAGGTTCGCAAGCAGGAACCACGCCGCCATGACATACATCCCGGCGTGCCAGACGGCTTTCAGAACGGGGGTCAGAGGGATCTGACTTTTATACTCGATGGAATGGGTGACATTTTTCCCGTCGGTAAACGTCACGGTGCTGTCCTCTGTGGCGGTGTCCACCCGGAAGGACTGATAGGGGGCGGGGGTCTGAAAGACGCCCGGCGGGGCGGAGACAATGGTCTCCCGGTAGGGGGTCACATACAGGGCCGGGGCGGTGATCCGGGCCGTTACCGGCTCCGCCGCCGTCAGGACGTTGTGCTCCATGGCGGGCAGGCTGACCGGCACCAGCAGCCGCAGCGCCACCAGCCCCCACAGGGCGTACTGCACCTGGCGGGAGATGGTTTTTCGGAACAGCAGCCGCAAAAGCAGCAGGGCAAGGATCAGAACGGAAGAAGTCAACAGGATCTCTTTCATGGTTTTCCACCCGCTTTCTCCAAAATGGCGGACAACTCCGCGATGTCATTCTCTGTCAGGGCGTTTTTTTCCACCATGGCGCTCATCAGCAGGCCCAGCCCGCCGATCTTATCCAAAAAGGTCTCGGTTTCCGCCTCAATGGCGTCCTCCCGGTCCACGGCGGGGAAATACAGCTTGGCCCGACGGCCTTCCTCGTGGCGGACGGCCTCCTTGCCCTCCAGACGGGAGAGCATGGTGATGACCGTGTTTTTCGACCAGCCGGTTTCCTCCCGCAAGGCGGCAGTCAGTTCCGTGATGGTCATGGGAGCGGTCTGCCACAGGCGGTTCATCAGTTTCCATTCGCTGTTGGAGAGATCAATTTTCATAGCGCACCTCGCTTGGTATACATTTGTCTACCTCTTACACCACCAGCGTAGCAAAAAGGTAGACAAATGTCAACCTCAATTTGATTACAAAACGGATACGGAAAAATCGGCGGTTCCGCCGTTGACCGCGGCCGCTTTTTGCCGTAAAATAGAGGTCAGTTTAGAAAAACAGAGAGAACGGAGAACAGTATGACTGACTTTGAACAACGGTATGTGACCGCCCGGAAAGCGGTGATCGCCCGGGATCTGGCCCGGCTGAACCCCATGCAGCGTCAAGGGGCCATGACCACCGAGGGACCTCTCCTGCTGCTGGCGGGGGCGGGCAGCGGCAAGACCACGGTGCTGATCCAGCGGGTCTACAACCTGCTGACCTATGGCCGGGGCAGCGACAGCGACGAGGTCCCCGACTGGGCCACGGAGGAGGATCTGGACTTTTTGGAGCACTTCCCGGATCGGCCAGACGGTGACGAGGTTCGCCGGGTCCACCGGCTCTGTGCCGTGGACGCCCCCCGGCCATGGGAGATCATCGCCATCACCTTCACCAATAAGGCGGCGGGAGAATTGAAGGAGCGGCTGGCGGCCCGTCTTGGCCCCGCCGCCAACGATGTGTGGGCCTCCACGTTCCACTCCGCCTGCGTCCGCATCCTGCGGCGGGACATTGACCGCATTGGCTTTGACAAGGACTTCACCATCTACGATACCGATGACGCCAAGCGGGTCATCAAGGATATTCTGAAGGAGCAGAATCTGGACGAAAAGACCTTCCCCATCCGCAGCGTCCTCTCCGCCATCAGCGCCTCCAAGGACCGCTATGAGGGGCCGGAGGTATTCCGCAAGAAGGCGGAAGCCGCAAACGATTGGAAAAATACCCGGATCGCCAAGATCTACGCCGCCTATCAGCAAAAGCTCAGCACGGCCAACGCGCTGGACTTTGATGACATCATCTACCACACTGTAACGCTGCTGCAAAAGGAGCCGGAGGTGCTGGACTATTACCAGAAAAAGTTCCGGTATGTGTTGGTGGACGAGTATCAGGACACCAACCACCTGCAATATCTCCTCACCGGCCTGCTGGCCGGGGGACACCGGAACCTCTGCGTGGTGGGTGACGATGACCAGTCCATCTACCGTTTCCGGGGGGCCAACATTGAGAATATCCTGAATTTTGAAAAGCAGTACAAGGACGCACGGGTCATTCGGCTGGAACAGAACTACCGCTCCACCCAGCACATTCTTGATGCCGCCAACGCCGTCATCAAGAACAATGAGGGCCGGAAGGGCAAGACCCTCTGGACGGACAACGGCAGCGGCGACATGGTGACGGTAAAGACCAATTTTAACGAGGGGGACGAGGCAAACTTCGTGGCCGGGGACATCCTCATGGGGGTCAACCGGGGACGGAACTTCCGGGATACCGCCATTCTCTACCGGATGAACGCCCAGTCCAACGCACTGGAATACGCCCTGAAGCGCAACGCCATCCCCTATAAAGTTGTGGGCGGCATGAAGTTCTTCGACCGCGCCGAGGTCAAGGATATGCTGGCGTATTTGTGCGTGCTGAATAACCCCATGGACGATCTGCGGCTCCGCCGCATCATCAATACGCCCACAAGGGGCATCGGCGCGACCACTATGGACAAGGTGGCGGAGCTGGCGGCAGAGCAGGGTGCGTCTCTCTATGAGATCATCCGCAACGCGGACCTGTTCCCTACGCTGAAAACCGCGGCGGGTAAGCTGACAAAGTTCGCCGATTTGATCGACGGCCTGCGCCGGGCCGGAGGGACGCTGGCCTTGCCGGAATTTTACGATGAAGTCCTGAACCAGACCGGCTACGTCCGGGCACTGGAGGAGAAAAAGGACATGGAGAGCCGGGGCCGCATCGAAAACGTCCAGGAACTGAAGTCCAACATCCTGGGTTTTTTGGAGCAGGACCCGGAGGATGCCACCCTGTCCGGGTTTCTGAACGAGATCGCCCTGTACACGGATCTGGACAGCGTGGAGGCGGATGACAACTGTGTGACCATGATGACCATTCACTCTGCCAAGGGCTTGGAATTCCCGGTGGTGTATGTGGTGGGCATGGAGGAGGGAATCTTCCCCGGCGCGGCCTCCATGTATGACGAGGAAGAGCTGGAAGAAGAACGGCGGCTGTGCTATGTGGCCATGACCCGCGCCCGGGAAAAACTGGTGATGACCAACGCCCGCCAGCGGATGCTCTACGGCCGCACCAGCGCCAACAAGTCCAGCCGCTTTTTAGACGAGATCCCGGCGGAGGATATGCGCTGGGAGAGCAAGCCGGAGCCGAAATTCGGCACCTATGACGAGGACAGCTTCGGCGGAAGCCGCTGGGGCGATGATTTCGGCGGAGGTTCTTTTGGCGGCAGTTCTTACAGCGGAAGCTCGGGCCGTTCCGGCGGTTATGTCAGCGGCGGCGTCCATACCTACAAGAGCACCAAACCCGCGGCCCAGACCCTCCGCACCAGCAGCCGGGGCAGTACCCCTGCCGCACCGTCGGTGGGACTGATCCAGCTCAGTCAGGGAGACCAGGTGGAGCACACCGCTTTCGGCAAGGGCACTGTGGTGTCGGTAAAGCCTATGGGCGGCGACGCCCTGGCGGAGGTAGCCTTTGAGACCGGTACGAAGAAGCTGATGCTGAAGGCAGCCGGAAAGCATCTGAAAAAACTGTAAAACCGTCTGTAAAGCAGATTTTTCTGCCAAATAGTTAAAAAACCGTCCCCGGAGGCTTGAAAGCCTCCGGGGACGGTTCGTATATCGCTTAAGTTTTGGACTGCTTGGCGGGGAGACGGCCATAGATCCGGGTCATCTCACGGATGTCGCCGATCAGCTTTACCGTCAGTTCACCGGGAAGGAGCCGCCACTGCCAGTTGTCCCGGCCTGTGCCGGGGGTGTTGATCCGGCTGCCTTCGCCAAGCTCCAGCCAGTCCTGCATCTGGGCCACGAACAGGGACGCGGGGGAGGTCATGCCGCCCCGGAGCACGCCCCGGTTGAAGCCCTCCCGCTCATTGAGCCCCAGATACTGCACGGCAAAGTCGATCTCCTCCGGCTCTGCCTCCTGACGCCACAGGGCCAGCGGGGCGTTGTCATGAGTCCCGGCATAGCACACGCAGTTCTCTACGCAGTTATGGGGGAGATAGGCGCTGTCCGCTGTGAGGGAAAAGGCAAATTCCAGAACCCGCATCCCCGGCAGACCGGAATCCGCCAGCAGCTTCGTCACGTCGGGAGAAGGCTCACCCAGGTCCTCCGCAATGAAGCGGATGCCGTGGAACCAGCCGGTGAGGACGTTCAGCAGATCCAGCCCCGGCCCCTTGACCCAGCGGCCGGTTTTGGCGGTCGAAGAACCGTAGGGCACCGCCCAATAGCTGGCGAAGCCCCGGAAATGGTCAATGCGGATCACGTCATACAGTCTGGCGGCGCCGTCCACCCGGCGGATCCACCAGCCGAAGCCGTCCCGCTTCATGGCGTCATAATCGTAGAGCGGATTGCCCCAAAGCTGGCCGTCCTTGGAGAAGTAGTCCGGCGGGACACCGGCCACCTCTGTGGGAACGCCCCGGCTGTCCAGACGGAACATGAACCGCTCCGCCCAGACGTCAGCGGAGTCCATGGCCACATAAATAGGCAGGTCGCCGATGATACCGATGCCAAGGCTGTTGATATAGGACTTCAAGGCGGTCCACTGGCGGAAGAACAGAAATTGGATATAGGTGAACAGCTCCACATCCTCCCGCAGCAGCTCCCGGTACCGGGCCAGAGCCGCAGGATCGTGGAGCCGGACAGCCTCATCGGGCCATTCCTGCCAGGGCTTCATGCCGAAATGCCGCTTGAGGGCCATGAACAGAGCGTAGTCCGGCAGCCAGGAGGCGTTTTTCTCTGTAAAGCCCGCCACCGCGCCGCTATCCCGCATCCAGCCTCGTTCCGCCGCCTTTTTCAGCAGGTCCAGACGGTTTTCATAGAGCTTGCCGTAGTCCACATGGCGGGGATCTTCTCCCCAGTCCCGGTCACAGACCTCCTGCTCCGTCAGAAGCCCATCCTCGATCAACAGATCCAAATCAATGAGATAGGGATTGCCCGCATAGGAGGAAAAACTCTGGTAGGGGGAATCGCCGTAGCTGGTGGGACCGAGGGGGAGCATCTGCCAGTACCGCTGACCGGCGGCGTGGAGCAGATCGGCAAAGTCATAAGCCGCGAGGCCCATAGTGCCGATACCGTAGGGGGAGGGCAGAGAAAACAGGGGCAGCAGAATACCGGAGGAACGTTCCATAGGATCAGCCTTTCCCGGCGTCGGAGACGCCTGTATACACAAATTTTCCCTTATTGTAAAGCTTTTTGTAAAAATTGTCAAAGGGAGGACCGGACGCCTTGACGGATACGGCATTCTGGTATAAAATCGGCAAAAAAGAGGGCGGCGCCAAAGCCTCTTGACTGCGGCACCGAATCCCGGAGAAACCGATTGCGGCGGATGGAAAGGGGAACAATCTATGAGAATCGTAGTCAAGGTGGGGACCTCCACACTGGCCTATGCCACCGGGCGGCTGAATATTCAGCGGGTGGAGCGGATGTGCAGAGTGCTCAGTGACCTGAAAAACGCGGGCCACGAGATTATTTTAGTGTCCTCCGGCGCTATCGCCATGGGCTTCGGCAAGCTGAACCTCCGGGAGCGGCCCCACGATATGCCAACCAAGCAGGCGTCGGCGGCGGTGGGACAGTGCGAACTGATGTATGTGTATGACAAGCTGTTTACTGAATACAATCACACGGTGGCCCAGCTTCTGATCACCGCGCCGGACATCGCCGACGGCGGCAGCAGGAAGGAGAACTTCCACAACACCCTGGACCGCCTGTTGGAGCTGGGGGCCTTGCCCATCATCAACGAGAATGACACGATTTCCACGGAGGAGATCGCCGTGGGCGATAATGATACCCTTTCCGCTGTGGTGGCCGCCACAACGAGAGCGGAGCTGCTGATCCTCCTGTCGGATATTGACGGTCTGTATGACAACGATCCCCATAAGAACCCGGATGCGAAACTGATCCATGAAGTGTCGGAGATCAACGGGAAAATCCTCTCTCTGGCGGGGGGCAGCGGCTCCGAACTGGGCACCGGCGGCATGGTAACGAAGCTCCATGCAGCGCAGATCGCCACGGAGGCGGGTTGCGAAATGGTGATCGCCAACGGCTGGAACCCGGATCTGCTGTACGGCATCGTAGAGGGAGAACCCATCGGTACCCGATTTTTGGCAAAGAAGGTGAGCAAATGACCACATTGGATATCATTCGGAAAACGAAAGCCGCTTGGAGCGCCCTCCGGGACGCGGATGCGGAGACGAAAAACCGCTTCCTGACCGCCATGGCGGACAGCCTCGTGGACCACACGGCGGAGATCCTGACCTGCAACGAAGCGGATCTGGAAGCAGCCCGGGGCCGCATTTCCGATGTGATGCTGGACCGGCTGCGGCTGGATGAGAGCCGCATCGCTGCTATGGCGGAGGGTATCCGGGCCACGGTGAAGCTGCCGGATCACACCGGGCGGATTTTGTCGGAAACACACCACGCCAACGGTATGACCATCTATAAAAAGCAGGTGCCCTTGGGACTGGTGGCGATCATTTACGAGAGCCGCCCCAATGTCACCTCCGATGCGGCGGCACTGACAGTGAAAAGCGGCAACGTCTGCGTTCTTCGCAGCGGGAAAGAGGCAGTCCGCACCTCCACTGCCATCGTAAAGGCGCTGAAGCAGGGGATTTCCGCCGTGGGCGGCAACCCGGACATCGTGAATATTCTGGAGGATACCAGTCATGAGAGCGCCCGCGTTCTGATGACGGCGGACGGATTGGTGGATCTGCTGATCCCCCGGGGCGGGGCGGGACTGATCCGGGCCTGCGTGGAGCAGGCGACGGTGCCCTGCATCCAGACCGGAACCGGTATCTGCCATGTGTATGTGGACGAATACGCCGATTTGGACAAGGCGGTGAAGATCATTGTTAACGCCAAAACCAGCCGCCCCTCCGTGTGCAACGCCGAGGAGGTGTGTCTGGTCCACAGCGCCGTGGCGGAGCGGTTTCTGCCCATGCTGCGGAAGGTGCTGACGGAGGACCGGGCCGCCGCGGGGAAGATCCCCGTGGAGCTGCGGCTGGACCCACGGGCTGCCGCCGTGATTCCCGGAACGCCGGCTGGCCCGGCAGATTTTGACACGGAATTTTTGGACTATATTCTGGCGGTCAGAGTGGTGGACAGCGTGGACGAGGCAATCGAGCACATTCAGGCCCACTCCACCCACCACAGCGAGGCCATCGTGACGGAGAATGACGTCAACGCGGAGAAATTTGTCAACGGAGTGGACAGCGCGGCGGTGTACGTCAACGTCTCCACCCGGTTCACTGACGGCGGAGAGTTCGGTCTCGGCTGCGAGATGGGAATTTCCACCCAGAAGCTCCATGCCCGCGGCCCGATGGGGCTGGACGAGCTGAGCACCTATCAATACATCATTCGGGGCAGCGGACAGACCCGGTAAGGAGAGGCGTATGGCATATCAGTATGAGGCCGGTTTTATCGGCGCTGGAAATATGGGCGGCGCGCTGGCGCGGGCAGCGGTGAAAACCGTGGGCGGGGCAGCGGTGGCCGTGGCTTGCTCCACAGCGGAGCACTCCGCAAAGGCGGCGGCACCCATCGGCTGCACCGCGGAGACGGCAGAAGCGATCCTGCGGGAGAGCCGATTCGTGTTTTGGGGAGTGAAGCCCCAGATGTTTGCCGGTGTGGCGGCAAAGCTGGCAGAGGACATTGCGGCGTCTGACGCTGTTTTTGTCTCCATGCTGGCGGGCGTCAGTCTGGACCGCTTGGCGGAGATGCTGGGCGGAGAGAAGAAGATCATCCGCATCATGCCAAACACCCCCAGCGCCGTGGGACAGGGGCTGATGCTGGTGTCGGCAAATGACCGTGTAACGGCGGAGGAACTGGCGGCCTTCAAAGCTCTGATGGCAGAATCCGGCCTGCTGGATGACCTGCCGGAGCATCTGATCGACGCGGCCAGCGCCGTGTCCGGTTGCGGCCCCGCCTATGCCTACATGTTTGTGGAGGCATTGGCAGACGGGGCGGTGAAGTGCGGTGTGCCCCGTGCCAAGGCTATGCGGTACGCCGCCCAGATGCTTCTGGGCAGCGCGTCCCTGCTGCTGGAAACGGGAGAGCACCCCGGCGCGTTGAAGGACGCCGTGTGCAGTCCCGGCGGCAGTACCATCGCCGGTGTGGCGGCGCTGGAGGACCGGGGATTCCGTGGGGCGGCGATCGCCGCTGTGGAAGCGGCCTATCGCCGGACAAAGGAATTAGGATAAAAAAATTTCCGGGTGCACTGCACCCGGAAATTTTTTGATCTTGATTGAATCAGCCGTTCCAGGAACCCAAAAGCTGCAGGCCCATAGCGATGATCCACATATACGCGCAGGTCTTGGGAATCATCAGCAGGCCCACCTTGGGTTTCGTTTTGCTGAACAGCGTGACGGGCAGATAGCAGCCGAAGGAGATCAGGATGGCCGCTACCATTTTCGTCATGTGATACCCGCCGGCGTTTCCAGAAATGGCGTAGAGAATGATAACGCCGATGCCGGTGACGGCGAAAACGCCGTTCCGGAGGATGGACAGCTTCAGATTGCCCTCGTCCGTGCACCAGTTGTTCTGGGGCAGCAGGCACACGGCGATCCGGATGATGGCGGAGGCCCAGATCATCACCTCCACAGCCGCAGGAGCGGCGAAGCCCGGGAAGGTGAGCTTCCAGATGAACAGCAAGATCACATAGAACGCCGTCATCGTGATGGAGGAGATCTGCAGGCCGGTGCCCATCAGATGCTTGATCTTGGGGGTGCTTCCACGGAACGCCCGGAAGATCCGGGGAACGAGGTGGAAGGCGTCGCCGCCGCAGAGGGTCAGGGTCAGGATGCCGTAGAGAACAAACAGGGGGCGGCCTTGCGCCATGGCGAAAAATACGATGCCTGCTACGAGGTCGAACAACAGATATATCGCATCAAATATGGCCTCCATAATATCGGGCATTTTGGGCTGATAGGTTTTGTGATCCATGTTTTTATCCTTTCTGTTTGATGCATGCTTCCGCATTGCTGCATACCTGTTGGAATACGCGCTTACAAACGGCGATGTCCTCCGGCGTCAGGCCCCGGAGCATCTGCTCCGTGAACTGCCGCTGGGCCAGAAGTCCGTCCCGGACGATCTCATTTGCCGGTTCCAGCAGATCAAGCTCAATGTGCTTTTTGTTTACCGGGTCTGTCTTTTTTGCGATCAAGCCCCTGTCCTCAAGAGTTTTCAGTGAGGTGGACACGTGGGACTTGGTGGATTTCCGGACCCTGACGATATCTGCCGCCGTGCAATATTGGGGATTGTTGTGCAAAAACATCAGAATATCATATTCCAGATGCTTGAGCTGATATTTCTCGCACACGGATGACATCAGGATCTCATAATACCGCGTAATGGTTTTATGCTGATCCCAAAAGTGCATAGGTTCTCCTTTTATTAACGTTCTATTTAGAACGATTGTACAGAGGGGGACTTCAATTGTCAAGAACGAAATTTTGGCAAAAAACGGTGCACCGCAGACTGCCCGTATGGGCGGGCGGCAGCCTATTCCTCCCGGCCAGCCGCCATATTGATTCTGCCGACAGGCTGCGGTCAAAACGAAAACCCCCGGCAGGCATCGTAAATACGATCACCTGTCGGGGGTTCTGCGGGGTCAGCCGTTTCTCTCAGAGGAGAGGAGCGGCTGACCGCCGCGGATTTTTTTCAGTGGATGATCCGTTGGGATCAATAGCACTTGCGGTAGATGGCCTCTTCGCTCTCCAAATCGAAGGGATAGTAAGCGTTGGTCATCAGGCGCTGCTGGTTGGTCTCCACGGACTGGGGGAAGATCTTGAAGTCAGCCTCAGTGAAGCCGCAGTCACGCAGGGGACGCAGAGGCAGGATGCGCTGCAGCAGAGCGTTCATCTCGGGGATGGCGTTCTTGACCTCGCAGCCCAGGATGCGGGCCACCAGCTCCTTGAACTTCATGATCTCGCCGTCGGGCTTGTTGGCGTCATAGTAGTCCATGATGGCGCCAAAGAGCATGTAGTTGGACTCGCCGTGAGGCACGTGATAGGTGCCGCCCAGAGGGAAGCTCATGCCGTGGACGGGGCCGCAGCCAGCCTTCAGGAAGGCAATGCCGGCGTAGAAGGAGGCGGTGACGAACTCATCCAGATACTCAAAGCGGGCGTCCTGACCCTTCTCGTCGATGAGCTTGAAGCCCTTGAGGATCATGTCCATGGCCTTCTCGCTGAACAGCTCGGAGGTCATGGTCTTGCGGTGGGGGCTCAGGAAGGACTCGGTGGCGTGGACCAGCGCGTCGATGGCGGAGCAGGCGAAGGGCTTGTAGGGCAGGGTCTTGAGCAGATCGGGGATCAGGCACACCTTGTTGGGGATGATGTCATCGGACACCAGGCCCAGCTTGGTCTCGCCGCCGGTGAGCACGCCGTCCTTCTCGTCCTTGACGATGGCCACGGAGATGTTGGTGCACTCAGAGCCGGTGCCGCAGGTGGTGGGGATGGCGATGACGTCCTTCTCGTGGACCACGGGGAAGCGCTTGAAGTACAGGTTGTGGACGGTGTCGGGACGCTTGCAGCCCAGCAGCTTGCACAGGTCCATGATGGCACCGCCGCCCACAGCGATGACACGGTCATAGCTGTCATAGGGGATGGCGTCGTACATGGTCTGGATCATAGCCTCGGAAGGCTCACCGGCGCCGAACTTCTCCTGGAACACGAAGTTGCACTTCAGGCCCAGTTCCTTCATGAAGGGGGTGTAGATGAACTCGTTGGTCAGAACCACGTCCCGTTCACCCAGCTTGAACTCCTCAGCCATCTGGGCGAAGGTCTGGAATTTGTACACGGTGGGAGCAAAGACGATCTCTCTCTTGTCAGCCATCAGAGAAGCGGAAAATGCATCCATGATTGAAATCTCCTTTAAATTAATTTAAGTGATACAGGCGGGATCTCCGGGGAGACCCCGCCGGATATCCGAATTATTTGCGGCTGATCGCCTTTTTGACGGCAGCCACGATATTGGCGGCACGGAGGCCGTACTCATCCATCAGGAAGTCCTGAGGACCGACCTGACCGAACAGATCCTGCACGCCCACAAACTCCTGAACGGTGGGGCAGTTCTTAGCCAGGCAGTTGGAAACCACGCTGCCCAGACCGCAGGTGACGTTGTGGTTCTCGGCGGTGACAATAGCACCGGTCTCCTTGGCGGCCTTGATGACCAGCTCCTCGTCCAGAGGCTTCCAGGTGAACATATCGATCACGCGGACGGAAATGCCTTCCGCCTGGAGGGCCTCATAAGCCTTCAGGGACTCGTCCACCATGATGCCGGAGGTGATGATGGTGGCCACGTCCTTGTCGCTCTCGTGGAGCACAACGCCCTTGCCGATGGGGAACTCGGAACCGTCCTCATAGACCTTGACGATGCCCTTGCGGACAAAGCGGGTATAGGTCACGCCGGAGGTGATGCCGGGCAGCTGACGGGTGATGCACTCCAGCTGGGCATAGTCGGCGGGATCCAGCACCACGGTCTCGGGGATGCTCAGGTACATAGCGGCATCCTCCAGAGGCATATGGGTGCCGCCGTTGAAGGCAGCGGTCACACCGGCGTCGGAGCCCAGCACGTGGACGGGCAGACCGGCATAAGCGGCGGACATATAGATCTGGTCATAGCAGCGGCGGGAGGAGAAGGTACCGAAGGAATGGAAGAACACCTTTTTGCCGGCGGCAGCGAGACCCGCAGCCACGCCGGCGCCGTTGGCCTCGGCAATACCGGCCTCAAAAGCGCGGTCAGGATAGTTCTTCCTCAGCATCTTGGTGTTGATGCAGCCCATCAGATCGCAGTCCACATAGACGATGGACTTGTCCTCGGCCATCATTTCGTTCAGAGTCAGGGCCAGCGCGTCGCGGCAGGCGCGGGAGTCCTTTTCATGCTTACCAATTACTTTCACACTCATTACTCGCACCCTCCTTTAAGCGTTCTTGACAGCTTCCAAGGCCTTCTCGGAAGCGGCGATGGCCTCGGCCCACTGCTCCTCGTTGGGCTGAGAGGAGTGGTCATGCTTGGGCTCGGCAAAGGTAGCGCCCTTGCCCTTGCAGGTATCCAGCACGATGCAGCTGGGAACGCCCTTCTTGGCGTATGCGTTCTGAATGGCGTCATAGATCGCCTGAACGTCATGGCCGTCGATCTCCTGCGTGTACAGGCCGAAGGACTCCGCCTTCTTGGCCAGATCGCCGTGAGCCAGAATGTCATCGGTGGGGCCGTCCAGCTGATAGCCGTTTTTATCGATGAAATAGATCAGGTTGTCCAGCTTGTGGGCATAGGCGAACTGGAAGGACTCCCAGACCTGGCCCTCGTCCGCCTCACCGTCGCCGATGACGCAGAAGACGTGGTTGGTGCGGCCGTCGATCTTGTTGCCCAGAGCGGCGCCGGCAGCGGTGGAAGCGCCCTGGCCCAGAGAGCCGGTGGTCAGATCCACGCCGGGAGTCAGCTTGCGGTCAGTGTGGCTGGGGAACTTGGTGTGGGGCTGGTTCAGGGTGTAGGCCTCCTCCATGGGATAGAAGCCCATGAGACCGAAGGTGGCATAAGCCACGGGTCCGGCGTGGCCCTTACTGAGCACCAGCCAGTCGCGATCCTCCCAGCGGGGGTTCTTGGGATCGAACTTCATGACCTCACCGTACAAAACGGCCATCAGGTCTGCTAGATCCATGGAACCGCCCACGTGACCGAAGCCCCGGGAGTGGATGACCTTCAGGGTCTCCAGCCGGATCTCAGCCGCCAGAACGTTGCACTTTTTTACATCCATGTAACACGCATCCTTTCTGCTTGCTTTGATGAAAAAATGAAGTAAAACAAGGAAATAACGGTATGTGTACGCTTCTAATTTTGAATAAGATAACACATTCCGGAAAATGATCACAAGTAATCGTTTTCCGGGACACCCGACAAAGATCGCGCCGTACACGGAGTTTACGAGACAGCGCGATCAGCCATTGAAAGGAACATACCTTCCTGACACGTATTCTAACCCAAAACATGGCGTTTCGTCAACAGATGTTTGCTTTTTAACAATGAAAAACACCTATTAAAAATGTACGTTCGGACGGGAATCGGGGCATAAATTCGGCTAAACAGGGCATAATCCCATAGAAGAACAAAAACCATTGGCTTTTTTCACAAAAAGCCAATGGTTTTTTCTACATGTGTGAAATTAGGGATATCAGGGCAGCTTCAGATCGCCGTCCTTCACCCAGCCGACCTTGCGGCAGAGCTGGTTGATAAGGGGGCACAGAATGGCGGGGAGGATGAAGGAGATCAGGATCAGGCCCGCCCAGTCAAAAGCGGTGGGGTTCATGGCGATGGCGCCGTTGGCCAGAGCCTTTTCACTGGGAGCCACCCAACCGGTCCACACACCCAACTGGCCGCACAGGCCGCAGGTGCCCATACCGGAGTTGATGGCCGCGCCGTTCATTTGCAGACGGAACAGGCAGGTGGCAATGGGGCCGGTAATGGCGGAGGTGACGGTAGGGGCGATCCAGACGCGGGGGTTTTTCACGATGTTGGGCATTTGCAGCATGGAGGTGCCGAGGCCCTGGCTCACCAGACCGCCCCAGCCGTTCTCCCGGAAGCTCATAACGGCGAAGCCTACCATCTGAGCACAGCAGCCGGCCACAGCCGCACCGCCTGCCAGACCGGTGAGGCCCAGTACGGAGCAGATGGCGGCAGAGGAGATGGGCAGGGTCAAGGCCACGCCTACCAGAACGGACACCAGAATACCCATCAGGAAGGGCTGAAGCTCCGTGGCCTTCATAATGACCATGCCGAAGGCACTGGCGGCGGTGCCGATGGGCGGGGCGATAACATAGGCCGTGCCCACGCCGATGAGGGTGGTGACGATGGGAGTCACCAGAATGTCGATCTTCGTTTCTTTGCTGACGGCCTTGCCGCACTCCGCAGCGATGATCGCCACAAACAGCACGGCCAAGGGGCCGCCCGCGCCGCCCAGCAGGTTGCAGGCGTAGCCCACAGCCGCCAGAGAGAACAGCACCAGCGGAGGCGCCTGCAAGGCGTAGCCGATGGCAATGGCCATGGCGGGACCGCTCATAAAGGAGGTCAGGCCGCCGATGGTGTAGGGAACCTTTTCCCCGATCTGGGCGGTGAGGAAACCGATGTGGAACTGCGTGCCCAGCGTGTTGAGGATGGTGCCGATCAGCAGGGAGCAGAACAGGCCCTGTGCCATAGCGCCCAGGGCATCAATGCCATAGCGCTTGGCGGAAAAAACGATGTTTTTGCGCTTCAGGAATGCGTTTACCTTTTCCATGAGAATACTCCGTATCGATCAAAAATAGTGTGTCAGACTGGTGTCTTGACACCTGTCCAACACACTATACACGGAATCGGTATGCTTGTCAACAGAAAGTTTTATCCCTCCAGCAGGAAGCCTGCCTGCCGCAGGGCGTCCAGTACCCGCCGGTAAGCGTCCTCGCTGGGGCAGAGCAGCGTGTGAAGGTGGATGCCGCCGGTGAGAACGGAGAGAGGCTGGGCGGTGTGGCTCCGGGCGATGAACTGGGCCACATCGTATCGGCTGGAAAGCTGCAAGGGGCCGGTGAGCTGGCCGTAAAGAGGGTGTTCCACGATAACGTCAACTACGGTGCAGCCATTGTCCACCATAGTGTTCAGCTCTGCCTCCATGCCTGCCTCGTCATGGCGGACAGCTACCCGGCGGGTGAGACCGGCTGCGGCGGCATTTTGCAGGCAGTACCCCCGGGGGGTGGCTAAAATGTCCGCGCCTCCGGCCCGCAGCAAGGCAATGTCTCCTACGATGATCTGGCGGCTGACGGACAGTTGGCCTGCCAGCGTCGAGGCACTGACCGGTTGAGCAGACTGCCGCAGCAGCTTCAAAATCGTTTCTCTGCGTTCCTCCGCGTGCATACGATACCCCTTTCAAACTTGTCTTGACAGCAGTATACCACGGGGAAGCGGCTTTGAAAAGAGGCGGAGAGAAAAAACCGCACGTCCAAACGGACGTGCGGTTTCTGCTGCGAAAATGGAAAACAGCAAAGGCTTCATGCCAGATGGAAAGGAACCATGTGGACTTTGCTCCCTCGCATCTCCCGTCCCACTCGCGTCAGAATCCGGCGAAGCAAATCTGACGCGAAAGAGGAGGAGCAAGGAAAAAAACGAGGGTTTCGCCGTCAGGTGGAAACGGAGTGTACGGACTTTGCTCCGACGTTTAGCCTCCCAGATACGCCTTCTTGATGGCGGGAGAGGCCAGCAGTTCCGCGCCTGTGCCGGTGGTGACGATCTTTCCGGTTTCCAGTACATAGCCCCGGTCAGCCACGGACAGGGCCGCCTGTGCATTCTGCTCCACCAGCAGGATCGTGGTGCCAGCCTTGTGGAGATTTTTGATGATGTCAAAGATCTGCTCCACCAGAATGGGGGCCAGGCCCATGGAGGGCTCGTCCAGCATCAGCAGCTTGGGGTTGGACATCAGTGCCCGGCCCATGGCCAGCATCTGCTGCTCGCCGCCGGAGAGGGTACCGGCCACCTGCTTGCGGCGTTCTTTCAGGCGGGGGAACTGCTCAAAGACCCGCTCCATATCGGCGTCGATGTTGCCGCCCCGGCGGGAGAAAGCGCCCATGTCCAGATTTTCCTGCACGGACATCTGGAGGAAGATCCGCCGTCCCTCGGGGACCAGCGCCAGTCCCTTGGAAACAACCTTATGGCTGGGTACATGGTTCAAAGGCTCGCCCATGAACTCGATATGGCCGGTCTTGCTGTGGAGCAGGCCGGAAATGGTGTTCAGAGTGGTGGACTTGCCGGCGCCGTTGGCACCGATCAGGGTCACGATCTCGCCCTCATTGACCTCAAAGGAGATGCCCTTGATGGCGTGGATGCTGCCGTAATAGACGTTGATATCGTCAACCTTTAAAATGGTGCTCATGCTCACGCCTCCTTCTGTTTGCCCAGGTAGGCCTCGATGACCACCGGGTTGGACTGGATCTCTTCGGGGCTGCCCTTGGCGATGACACGGCCGAAGTTCAGCACGCAGATGCCCTCGCAGATGTTCATGACCAGATTCATGTCATGCTCAATGAGCATAATGGCGATCTGGAACGTATCCCGGATCTTACGGATGTTCTCCATCAGCTCCGCCGTTTCGGAGGGGTTCATACCGGCGGCAGGTTCGTCCAGCAGCAGCAAGGAGGGGTTGGTTGCCAGCGCCCGGACAATTTCCAGACGGCGCTGGGCGCCGTAGGGCAGGGAACCTGCCTTTACGTTTGCCAGATCCTCCATGTGAAACAGGCTCAGCAGCTCCAGCGCCCGCTCGTGGGCCACCTTTTCCTCCTTCCAGAAGCTGGGGAGGCGGAAGATGCCGCTGACCATGTTGTATTTCATCTGAGCGTCCATCGCCACGGTGACGTTTTCCTCCACCGTCAGGTCATTGAACAGGCGGATGTTCTGGAAGGTACGGGCGATACCAGCCCGGTTCACCTGAGCGGTGGTCATGTTGTGGGTGTCCTGCCCGTCCAGAAGGATGGTGCCGTGGGTAGGCTGATACACCTTGGTCAGCAGGTTGAACACCGTGGTCTTGCCTGCGCCGTTGGGACCGATAAGACCGGCGATCTCCGTCCGACCGATCATGAGGTTGAAATCGTCCACGGCCTTCAGGCCGCCGAAGGTGACGCCCAGATTGATGCAATTGAGGATGGGACGCTTGCCGATGTCACGCTCCGGGATCACAGCGCCGGAGGGGACGGGAACCAGTTTTCCGAACATATCAGGCAGCCTCCTTTTCTTCCTTTTTACCAGGCTTGAGCCGGGCGAAGAAGCTTTGCAGCGTGGGGTTGTGGGTCGCCAGCATGACGAGGATCAACACGATGGCGTACACCAGCATCCGGTAGTCGGCGAATTCCCGGAGGGCCTCCGGCAGGATGGTCAGCGCCGCGGCAGCTACCAGGCTGCCCCAGATGTTGCCAAGACCGCCCAGCACCACGAACACCAGCACCAGGATAGAGGTGTTGAAGTTGAATTTAGCGGCCTGGAGAGAGGAATAGTTCAAGCCGTACAGCGCACCGGCGGCACCGGCCAGAGCGGCGGAGGTGACAAAAGCCATGAGCTTGTACTTGGTGGTGTTGATGCCGATGCTGGAGGTGGCGATGCGGTTGTCCCGCAGCGCCATGATGGCCCGCCCGGCCCGGCTGTGCTTCAGATTCAGCACGATGAACAGCGTCACCATCACCAGAATGAAACCGGCGGTGAAGCTGGCGATGGTCTTGACGCTGGCGGTACCCTGCGCACCTTTGATGATGGCGATGCCGGTGTCGCTGAGGCCCAGATCCTCCACGGTCTTGTTGCCGGTGAGGTTAAAGAGGATATGGAGACCATTTTCGTCATGGCCCACGATGAGGCAGGTCACAAGCTCCTTGATGATCTCGCCGAAGGCCAGAGTTACGATGGCCAGATAGTCGCCCTGGAGCCGCAGCACGGGAGCACCAACGATGAAGCCGGCGATGGTGGCGAACAGCGCGCCCACGATCATGGCGATGGTCAGCCGCAGACCGGCGGAGGGGACCACATCCAGCAGGCTTTGAGAAGCGATGACGCCTGCGAAGGCACCCACGCTCATAAAGCCCGCGTGACCCAGACTCAGTTCGCCAAGGATGCCCACCGTCAGGTTCAGGGACACGGCCATAGACATATAGCAGCAGATGGGGACCAGCAGACCGGTCATGGAACGGTTCAGAACACCGGCCTTGCTGAGGACGGTCATCACAAGGAAAAAGATGACCATGCCCAGATAGGTGGAGAAATTTACCACATTGGTTTTACTGATCTTTCGTTGTTTCATCCTGCTCACCTTACACTTTCTCGGGCACGATCTTGCCCAGCAGACCGGCCGGCTTCACCAGCAGGACCACGATCAGAACGGCGAAAACGATGGAGTTTGCCAGCTGGGTGGAAATATAGGCCTTGGCCAAGGCTTCGATGATGCCCAGCAGCAGGCCGCCCAGAAATGCGCCGGGGATAGAGCCGATGCCGCCGAACACGGCGGCGGTGAACGCCTTGATGCCGGGCATGGAGCCGGTGGTGGGCATCAGAGAGGTGTTGAAGGAGCACAGCAACACACCGGCAATGGCTGCCAGAGCGGAGCCGATGGCAAAGGTGGCAGAAATGGTGGAGTTGACGTTGATGCCCATGAGCTGGGCCGCGCCCTTATCCTCGGAGCAGGCACGCATGGCCTTGCCCATCTTGGACTTGCTGACGAAGGTGGTCAACGCCAGCATGATGACGATGCAGGCGGCGATGGTCAGCAGAGAGATGTAGGAAATGGTGAGCTGGCCGTTAAAAAGCTGCACAGCGCCTGCGACAACGGGAGGATAGGTCTTGGCGGCGGCCTTCCAAATCAGCAGAGCGGAGTTCTGGAGGAAATAGCTGACGCCGATGGCGGTGATCAGCACCGCCAGAGAAGGGGCGGAGCGCAGAGGCGCATAGGCCAGCCGCTCGATCACGATGCCGAGGACGGTGCAGGCGATCACCGCCAGCAAGGTGGCCACGATGGGAGGGAGATTTAAATAGTACATGGAGCAGAAGGAAACATAGCCGCCGATCATAATGATGTCGCCGTGGGCGAAGTTCAGCATCTTGGCGATGCCGTACACCATGGTGTAGCCCAGAGCGATGATGGCGTAAATGCTGCCCAGGCTGATGCCGCTGATCAAATAGGACAGAAATTCCATGGGGCAATACCTCTTTTCTCTTTATAGAATATGGAGTGGAGCCTTCCATGACAGAAATGCGGGCGGAGGGAGCGCCTCTGCCCAGATTTCCGCCATGGAAACAGCGGAAGAGGACAGGGACCTGAACGCCGCAGGGGGCAGCCGGGGAAGGCCCCGGCTGCCGGTCCTTGCGGTCAGCGTTCAGGTGTGAGACATTAAGCCTCGGGCAGGACGTACTCGCCGCCCTTGATGACATAAGCGGTAGGAGCCTTGGAGACCTGACCCTCAGCGTTCCAGGTCATGTCCTTGCCGGTGAGACCGGAGTAGGAGATCTGGGTCATCTGAGCCACCAGAGCCTCGCAGATATCGGCGCTGCTCATATCAGCGGTGCAGCCGGCCTTTTCCAGAGCTTCCTTGACAATGTAGACACCGTCATAAGCGTCAGCGGCGAACTGGTTGGGGGTCACGCCGTCATTGGCAGCGGTGTAAGCTTCCACGAAGGACTGGGTTTCGGGAACGGTAGCGGAGAAGGGAGTCAGGAGCATCAGGCCCTCAGCCAGAGAGGGATCGAAGCCTTCCATGGTCAGGATGCCGTCCATGCCGTCCACGCCGAAGAAGGTGGGAGCGTAGCCCATGGCCTTAGCCTGAGCCAGGATGATGGAAGCGGGCTGATAGTAGATGGGCATGAACACCAGGTTGGCACCGGCAGTCTGGGCACCGGCCAGCTGCACGGAGAAGTCGGTGGCGGAATCGTTGGTGAAGGTGCCCTCATAGACAACGCTCATACCCTTTTCGGTGGCTTCCTTCACGAAGGTATCGTGGATGCCCTGGGAGTAGGCGTCATCGTTGCGGTACAGCACGGCGATTTTGGCGTCCGGCATATTCTCGGCGATGTAGTCAGCGGAGGAAATGCCCTGGTTGGGGTCGGTGAAGCAGACCTGGAACACGTTGTCCTTGCCGGCGGTCACGTCCACAGCGGAAGCGGAGGGCGTGATCATGAAGGTGCGCTCGCTGTTGCAGACATCAGCCACAGCCATGGAAGCGCCGGTGGTGGTGGGGCCGACAAGAACCTGCATGCCCCAGTCCATCAGCTTGTTGTAGGCGTTGGTGGACTTTTCACCGTCGGCCTCGTCATCCTCGCCCTTGAACTCAAACTTGATCTTGGAGTCGCTGGCATTGATTTCATCGACGGCCAGCTGGGCACCGTTGACCACGGCCTGGCCGTAGATGGCGGCGTCACCGGTCAGGGGGCCGATGGAGCCCAGCTTAAAGGTCTGGACCTCGTCGCCGGACTGGGCGGAATCAGAATCGCTGGAATCGCTGGAGCTGCTGGAATCATTGGAACTGCTGGAACCGCAGGCGGCCAGGCTGAACACCATAGTCGCGGCCATAACAAAGGCTAACAATTTCTTTTTCATATTGGATCTCCTTTTCATCAAAACGAAATCAGATTTATATGGGGCTTTCTCCGCTCCGCCGGCCGTGCGGAATACGGGGGAAGTCATACAAAAAAGCGGCCCCGCCACTGGCGGAGCCGCTTTACTGTATCAAACAGTTAAATCGCTAACTCACAACACCAGGGCACATTTGCTTTCTGAATGACCAAGCCTACTACCAGTACCAGAATCGCAATAATAATCGCGATCATGGCGATGGCGCGCAGGTCCAGAATCATAATCAGGCCAAAAATAATAATGGACGCCATAATAATGGCGTCCATAATAGCGATCATAGCAGTATTGGCAGTATGAGAAGTACGAGCGGTATGTGCGCAGGAAGAGTCAGCGTTCGCACTGGGAGCGGACGCAGAAGTATTCATCATTTCCATGTTGTAAAAACGATTGAACATCATCTGAATCGCTCCTTTCTGCCTGAATTATGGGCTTATTGTAATCCTGCGGAATCAAATTGTCAACAGGAAAGCGCATGTGAAAATGGATAAAGATGAGGGAGAAGGCATAAAAACTGAGGGCGTTTTATACAAAATTCCGGCGTGAAGGCTGTTCCCTCTGAGATTTTGTGGGAAAGACAAATGGCTGCGGCGGAAAATATAAAGGGAGAGAACCGCTTGCGGACAGACCCGGAACGCGGTATAATGCAGGCAGATCAAAACAGGAGGGAACCTATGTTTGCTTTTAACCATTTTAATTTTAATGTGACGGATCTGGAGCGGTCTATCGCTTTTTATCATGACGCGCTGGGGCTGGAGCCGGTCCGCAGAAAGGAAGCGGCGGACGGCAGCTTCATCCTCACGTTTCTGGGGGACGGGAAAACGGAGTTTCAGCTGGAGCTGACCTGGCTCCGGGATCATCCCCAGAAATACGATCTGGGCGAGTGTGAATTCCACTTGGCTCTGGCGGTGGAGGATATGGAAAAGGCTCACGCTCTCCACGAAAAGCTGGGCTGCATCTGCTACGAGAACCCGGCCATGGGTATTTACTTTATCTCTGATCCCGACGGTTACTGGATCGAGATCATTCCTACCAAGTGAGGAGCACGCTATGACGAACTGTGAGGACTGCGTTTATTACGAGTACGATCCGGAAGCGGATACCAATTACTGCGAGGCGGATCTGGATGAGGACGAGATGGAGCGGTTCCTCCGTTCTGCCAATGACAGCTGCCCCTTTTACCGCCCCGGTGACGAGTACCGGACGGCCCGGCGGCAGTAAGGGACCGGACAGGGAAAGCCGGGACGGTGGCCCCGCTTTCCCGCTGGCCGAAGCTGATGGGGAAGCCTTCCCGCTCCGGAGGTGACGCAGGAATGAAATGGGACAGGCCCGCATATCTTATCCTATCGAAGCGTTCGCTTGACGGACGGTGAAAAGTCTGGTATCCTGACATGCGTAAAAGGAAGCGGCTTGCGCCATCAGGGCGCTGCGCGGTTTGCCATCCCAGCTGAAAAGCCCGGCCGCGTGGAAAGAAGCGGGACTTTTGCTGTCTGACGCGGCGAAAGTGCCGCTTTTGCCGTATTTGGAGTTCTATCGAATTTGTACGGAGGATACCCTATGAAAACCATCGCACTCCTGACCTTTATCGCGGTTTACGCCCTGCTGCTTTTACTGCCCAAGTACCGGGCGGTGTCCGCCCTGTCCGCGGCGGCGCTGTTCCTGCTCCTGCGGATCGTGCCGCTGGGGGACGTCGCGGGAACGGTGGACTGGAACGTGCTGATGATGCTGGCAGGCACTATGGGGACTGTGGACCTGTTCATCCGGTCCAATATGCCAAACCGCCTGTCGGACCGGCTGGTGGCGGTGCTGCCCAGCGTAAAATGGCTCATCATCGCACTGGCACTGTTCGCGGGACTGGTATCCGCCTTTGTGGATAATGTAGCCACGGTGCTGATGCTGGCTCCGGTGGGACTTGCCATTTCCAAAAAACTGAATATTTCCCCGGTGCAGCCGATTCTGGCCATTGCCGTCAGCTCCAACTTGCAGGGGGCAGCCACGCTGGTGGGGGATACCACGTCCATCCTGCTGGGCGGTCACATGGGACTGGATTTCATGGACTTTTTTGCCTACCGGGGCCGCCCGGGTCTGTTCTGGGTGGTGCAGGCCGGGGCGCTGATGACGGTACCGGTGATGCTGTTTCTGTTCCGGAAGGAAAAGGGCAAGCTGTACGGCGCGGCACTGACGCCGGTGACGGACTATCTGCCTACCTGTCTGCTGCTGGGAACGGTGCTTTCCCTGATCGCCGCGTCCTTTATCCCCAACAAGCCGGAGATCACCAACGGCCTGATCTGCATGACATTCTTCCTGACAGGGCTTGCGGCGGAGTGCGGCAGGTACGGCACAGCCCTGGCAAAGGACGTGCTGAAAGCCATCGACTATGAGACCTTAGCGCTGCTGGCAGGATTGTTCTTGGTGATCCGGGGCATTGAACGGGCGGGGATCATCGATGATCTCAGCCATATCATCACGGGAATGGGCGGCGGAAACCTGTTCCTGACTTATACCATCATCGTCTGGGCTTCGGTGCTGATCTCCGCCTTTGTGGACAACATCCCCTATACGGCCACCATGCTGCCGGTGGTAGGCGGCGTGGCAGCCGCCCTTGGGGTGGATCAGACGGTGCTGTGCTTCGGACTGCTGGTAGGCGCGACGCTGGGCGGAAACCTGACTCCCGTGGGAGCCAGCGCCAATATCGCCGCCTGCGGTATTCTGCGCCGGGAGGGCTATGAGGTCTCGGCGGGGCAGTTCATGCGGATCGGCGTGCCCTTCACACTGACGGCGGTATTGACCGGATATGTACTGTGCTGGCTGTTCTATGCCGGACTGTAACGAAAATACGAAAGGAGAGCCGTCCGGCTCTCCTTTTTCTTGAGGAAACGAGAAAAAAGATCCCGCCTGCCGCAGCAGACGGGAGCTTTTTTAGTCTACAATATCGACGGAAACCTTAACGCCGGTGCGCTGGGCGTAAGACCGGACCACGGTCCGGATCTCCTTGGCGATGCGGCCCTGACGGCCGATCACCTTCCCCATATCATCAGGGGCGACGCGCAGCTCCAACGTCAGTTCCTGGTCGCCCTGAACCTCCGTCACGGAGACGCTGTCAGGATCGTCCACCAGGTTTCTGGCGATGTAGAGCAGCAAGTCCTTCATGCTCCGCCCTCCGGATTAGAGGACGTCCACTTTTTTCAGCAGAGCTCTCACGGTGTCAGTGGGCTGAGCGCCGGACTTGATCCACTCCTTGGCGCGGTCAGCGTCGATCTTGATATCGGCGGGAGCCACGCAGGGATTGTAAGTGCCGATCTCCTCGATGAAACGGCCATCGCGGGGGAAACGGGAGTCAGCAACAACAACACGATAGAAAGGAGCCTTCTTGGCGCCCATGCGGCGCAGTCTGATCTTAACCATTGATAGTACCTCCAAAATGTAATAAATAGATTGATGTTTTTATAATAAATGTCCGGGTTATGACATCTAATATACGGTTTATTTCTTTTTGCGCTTGCGCAGGCCGCGGCCGTGTCCCAGACCGCCGAACCCGAAGCCGGGCTTCCGTCCGCCGGTGACCTGCTTGATGATCTGCTGCATTCCCTCAAATTGCTTCAGCAGCCGGTTTACATCCACAACATCCAGACCGCAGCCGGCGGCGATCCGCTTTTTCCGGCTGGCGCCTAAGATCTGAGGATTTTCCCGTTCCTCCGGGGTCATGGAGAGGATGATGGCCTCCGTGTGGGCGATGGCCTTTTCGTCGATCTGCGCTCCCTGGAGTTTATTGCCGAGATTGCCGGGCATCATACCCGCCAGCTGGCTGAGGTCGCCCATATTCCGGATCTGCTGGAGCTGGTCAAAATAGTCCGACAGGGTAAAGCTGTTTTTCTTCAGCTTTTCCTCCAGCTTTTTGGCCTGCTTTTCGTCATAGGTCTGCTGTGCCTTTTCGATGAAGGACAGCATATCGCCCATGCCCAGAATCCGGCTGGCCATGCGGTCCGGATGGAAGGGCTCAATCATATCCAGCTTTTCGCCGGTACCCACAAACTTGATGGGCTTGCCGGTGGCGGCCTTGATGGAGAGGGCCGCGCCGCCGCGGGCATCGCCGTCCAGCTTGGTGAGCACCACGCCGTCGATGCCCAGCGCCTCGTCAAAGGCGGAGGCGGCGTTGACGGCGTCCTGACCTGTCATGGCGTCCACCACCAGCAGGATTTCGTTGGGATGGACGGTTGCCTTCATCCGCTTCAGCTCGTCCATGAGGGCTTCGTCCACATGGAGCCGGCCGGCGGTATCTAAGAACACCAGGTCATTGCCGTGATCTCTGGCATAGCGGAGGGCGTTTTCGGCGATTTTTACGGGATCGCCCTGACCTTCTTCAAAAACCGGAAGTCCCAGCTGTCCGCCCACTACCTTCAACTGCTCAATAGCGGCGGGGCGGTACACGTCGCAGGCGGCCAGCATGGGCCGCTTACTGTGGAACTTCTTCATATAGCCCGCCAGCTTGGCGGTGGTGGTGGTCTTACCGGCGCCCTGAAGGCCCACCATCATGACGATCGTGGGGCCGTTGTTGGCGAAAGCCAGCTTTGCGGTGCCGCCGCCCATGAGGTTCGTCAGTTCCTCGTTGACGATCTTTACCACCTGCTGGGCGGGAGTCAGGCTGTCCAGCACGTCAGTGCCCACAGACCGCTCCGTGACGGTGGCCACGAATTCCTTGACCACCTTGTAGCTCACGTCGGCCTCCAGCAGCGCCAGACGGACCTCCCGCATGGCTTCCCGGACGTCATTTTCCGTCAGCCGGCCTTTGCCCCGCAGGCGCTTAAAGGCCGCATTCAGTTTTTCACTCAGTCCCTCAAATGCCATGGGTTACTCCTTCAGCGCGGAGACCTCCGCCGTGATCTTGTCAGCCAGTTCCGTCAGGCGGCTGTCCTCATACTGCCGGTAGTTCAGGGTGCGGATATCCTCAGCAGCGCTGCGGATGGCATCCAGATGACCCCGGAACTGTTCAAAGCGGCGGATCAGGCCGGTCTTGTCCTCGATCTCCTGCATGGCGGCCTCTGCCCGGACGATCACATCCCGGACGCCCTGACGGGAAATGCCTTCGTTTTCGGCAATCTCAGACAGGGAGAGGTCCTCATTGTAATAGAGATCAAAGAACTCCTTCTGACGGTCAGTCAGGAGTTCGCCGTAGAAATCAAAGAGCATCGTCATCCGATAAGTCTGATTTTTCATGTTGAACTCCTTTCCTGTAAAGCTGTGACGCTTTACAACAGGAATCAGTTTACAGGATTTTTGCCGGAAAGTCAAGGGGAAAATGGAGAAAACCCCGGAAAAAATCAAGGAAATTTACAGTTGCACCGGGATGAACAGGCAGATATACTGTATAAGGAAGAAAGGGGAGACACCAGATGATGATTTTCGACGGACATGCGGACCTTTTATATGATGTGACCAAGTGGCGGCAGGCCGGGGAGGACCGTGTCTTTGAACGGCGTCACCTGCCGAGATTACAGGCGGGGCAGATCGGCGGCCTGGGCCTTTCCATCTGGACAACGGTGGAACAGGACTCCATCTGGGCCGCCCATCCGGACTGGGACGGCTGGCAGCGGACGGAGGAGATGATGGCCTGCGCTCGGGAGGAGCTGGCAGAGTGCCCCTGGCTAGCACTTGTACGGACGGCGGCGGAGGCCCGGAAAGCGCAAGCGGAGGGAAAGCTGTTCGCCTTTTTGAGCGTGGAGGGCATGGAACCGGTGGGCGACCGGCTGGAGCGGCTGGAGCAGTATGCACAGTGGGGCGTCCGAATGGGGATGCTGACGTGGAACGAGGAAAACCTGCTGGCCTGCGGCGCAGGCGGCGACCCGGACAAGGGCCTGACGGCGCTGGGGCGGGAGGCAGTCCGCCGGATGCAGCGGCTGAACATCCTGCCGGATGTATCTCACACCAGTGACCGCAGCTTTTGGGATATCATGGATCTGGCGGAGGGGCCGGTGATCGCCTCCCACTCCAACTGCCGGGCCTTGTGCGATGTTCGCCGGAACCTGACGGATGAGCAGCTTCGCGCCATCCGGGATACCGGCGGTGTGGTGGGGGTCAATGTGTCCCACAACTTTGTACATAAGGAGCCCCGGCAGCAGACGGCGGCCATGCTGGCCCGTCATGCCGCCCACATGGCGGAGGTCATGGGACCGGAACACGTTGCCTGCGGCTTTGACTTCTGCGAGTATTTCGGCCCCGGTTATGAGGGGTGCGAGGGCATGGAGGACTGCGGTCAGGCTCAGAATTTCATTTTTGAGCTGGAACGGATCGGCTTTTCGGAGGCGGAGCGGCAGGCCATCGCATCGGAAAATCTCCTGCGGGTGCTGGAATAAAAAAGGATCGTTTTATGCGGAAAAACTGGCGGGAGACCGCCGGTTTTTCCGCTTTTTGCGCACAGTGGCAAAAATGATGGGGAGGGCCACAGAAAAAGGTTTGAATTATTCATATATTTGACATATAATAAACTCTGTATTGACATTGAACGGGCTGCCTGCGCGGTCCATAAGGAGTTGATGATTTGGAAGCGACACGCATCCGGCTGGCGGAGGGCGTCCACCTGACCTATCTGCCGGCGAGAAAATTCAAAACCAGTCTGCTTTCCGCACAGTTCGTCACGCCCCTGCGGCGGGAGACGGCGGGAGCCAACGCATTGCTGGCAGCGGTGCTGCGGCGGGGTACGGTGAGCTGTCCCGATATGGGAGCGCTTTCCGCAAAGATGGACAACCTCTACGATGCCTCCATCGACTACACAGTGCGGAAAAAAGGCGAAAACCAGTGCGTGGGCTTTGTGGCCAGTTTTATTGACGATCGGTACGCCCCCGGCGGCGAACGGCTGCTGGAACCGGCGGCGGCGCTGCTGGGCGAACTGATCTGCGACCCTGTCACCTACCACGGCCGGTTTGTGCCGGAGTATTTTGAAAGCGAAAAGACCAATCTGCTGGAGGCCATCCGGTCTCTCATCAACGATAAGCGGGATTGGGCGGACAGCCGTCTGCTGCGGGCGTTGTGCGATGGAGAGGCCTACGCCGTGCCCCGTCTGGGCGACGAGGAGACGGTGGACAAGCTGCAAGCGCTGAAGGTCTATACCCAGTACCGGGATCTGATCTCCACGGCGCCGCTGGAGATCATATACAGCGGCAGCGCCGGTCTGGAACGGGTGAAGCAGGCGTTGGCGGCGGCATTTGCCACCCTGCCCCGTGAGGAGGTTCGGGTGATCTCCACGGCGGCGCCCCACGTCTGCCGGGAATCCGTGCAGTATGTGGAGGATATGCTGGACGTGACCCAGGGCAAGCTGGGCATGGGTTTTTCCTGCGGCAGTGACGATATGCCCGCTCTGCTGATGGGCAACACCCTCTTCGGCGGCTCCAGCAACTCCAAGCTGTTTTTGAACGTCCGGGAGAAGCTGTCCCTCTGCTATTACGCATCCTCCCTCTATCATCGGCAGAAGGGTCTCATCACCGTGTCCTCCGGCATTGAGTTCCAGAACTATCAGCGGGCTTACGATGAGATCGTGGCCCAGCTGGAGGCCGTTCAGAAGGGTGAGCTGGAGGACTGGGAGCTGGAAGGCGCCCGCTCCACGCTGCTGAACAGCTATGCAACCGTTGGCGATTCTCAGGGCAAGCTGGAAAACTTTTACCTGGGACAGGCTGCCACAGGGCAGCATGAGACCCCGGCGGACCTGGCCCGTGCCATTCAGGACATGACGGCGGAACGGATCTGCCGGGCCATGAGCACCGTGAAGCTGGATACGGTGTATTTCCTGAAGGGGAAGGAGGGGGAAGCGTGAAAGAGACTTTTTATGAGCGGATCGGCGAGGCAATCTGCCGGGAACGGCTGGCCAACGGACTGGAGGTCTGCGTGGTGCCTAAGCCCGGCTACGCCAAAAAGTACGCCTTTTTCTCCACCCGCTACGGCGGTATGGATACCCGGTTCTGTCTGGACGGGCAGTGGCTGAACACCCCGGCGGGCATCGCCCATTATCTTGAACACAAGATGTTCGATACCCGGGAGGGCAACGCCCTGCAGGAGCTGGCAAAAAACGGCGCGGAACCCAACGCCTTCACCGCCAACGCCATGACAGCCTACTATTTCGATTCCACGGAGCATTTTGAGGAAAACCTGCGGATCCTGCTGTCCTTTGTGTCCATTCCCTATTTCACCGACGAGAGCGTTGCCAAGGAGCAGGGCATCATCGGTCAGGAGATCCGCATGATCGAGGACAACCCCGACTGGCAGATCTACACCCGGATGCTGCGGGCCATGTATCATCGCCATGCGGCCCGCACCAGCATTGCCGGTACGGTGGAGAGCATTGCCGAAATCACCGCGGACACGCTGTATGACTGCCATAAGGCATTTTATACCCCGGCCAACATGATTTTGACGGTGGTGGGCGACGTGGACCCGGTCCATGTGATCGATCTGGCCAACCGGGTGCTGCCCAAGCTCAGCGGTCCTATCATTGAGCGGGATTACGGCACGGAGCCGGAGACCGTGGCGGAGAAGGAGACCGTTCTGGAGATGGAGGTCTCCGCGCCGCAGTTCCTGGCGGGCTTCAAGTGCGCCCCAGCGGCGGAGGGCAACGATTATATGCGCGCCGCCATCCTGGGCGACATGGCCAGCGATATTCTGCTGGGCGAGTCCAGCGCGCTGTATCAGCGGCTTTATGAGCAGGGCCTCATCAACCCCAGCTTCGGCGGGGCCTTTGAGATGATGCCCGGCGTGGCCTATCTCTACGCCGGCGGCGACAGCAAGGATGCCAATGCCGTCACCGACGCCATCCTGCGGGAGGCTGCCCGCATCGCGGCGGAGGGCGTGGACGAAGACTACTTCCGACGGATCCGCAAGGCGTCCTTCGGCGCCAATCTCCGGGGACTGAACTCCTTTGAGAACATCGCTGTGACCTTGACGGAGGGCTATTTCCACGGCTATGATCCCCTCCGCTTCCCGGAGGTATTTGAATCCATCACGCCGGAGGACATTACGGCGTTCCTGAAGGCCAATGTCACGGCGGAACGGATGGTCCTCAGCCGGATCGTGCCGAAACAATAAGTCTTTGGGAAGAGACGAAAAGGCCCGTTGGGTCTCTTGCAGAAAACATATGCGGCGGGGTAAACTCTTTGCCGCTGAAAGGAAGAACCTGTTGTGAGCGCACTGAAAAACATGCCCATCAGCTTCCCCGGCCTGTTCGGGGATTGGGAATTGAACATTGACCCGGTGGCCATCCATATCGGCCACGGGATCTACTGGTACGGGATCATTCTGGCATTTGCTATGCTGGCGGGGCTGTATCTCTGCATGAAGCAGGCCAAACACTATGGCCTGACTGAGGACAACATTATGGACATGGTGCTCTGGGCGGTGCCTTGCTGCATCATCGGTGCCCGGTTCTATTATGTTCTGTTCTATCTGGACCTTTACCGGAATACGGACGGCAGCCTGGATTGGGGTGCCATGTTCCGGATCTGGGACGGCGGACTGGCTATTTACGGCGCGGTGATCGCAGGCGTATTGGTGGCATTGACCTACACAAAGCGCCATAAGCTTCCGTTTTTTGCCATGGGCGATGTAGCGGTGATGGGCCTGCTGTTAGGCCAGATCATCGGCCGGTGGGCCAATTTCATCAATCGGGAGGCTTTCGGCGGGGAGACTACCCTGCCCTGGCGGATGAAGCTGTGGGTCAGCCAGTATACCAGCATCGAGGTCCATCCCACCTTTTTCTATGAGAGCTTATGGAATCTGATCGGCCTGCTGCTGATCCTGTTCATCGTGTCCAAGGGCCGTCGGTTTGACGGGGAGAACACCTGGTTCTATTTCCTGTGGTACGGCCTGGGCCGCAGCTGGATCGAGGGCCTGCGGACCGACAGCCTGTACCTCTTCAACTGGGAGCTGTTCGGGCAGAGAATCCGGGTGTCTCAGGCGCTGAGTATTGTGATGGTGGCGGTGGCAGCCTTTATGCTGTTCTATAACATCCGCATCAAGAAGCGGTCGCCGGAGAGCCTGTGGGTCCATCAGGTGGCGGCGGAAAAAGCGCGTTTGGCCGCTGCGGAAGCGGAGGACGCCGTGTTGGCGGAGACCCTTATGAACGAAGTGCCTACGGAGGGAGAAGCGGCGGACCCGTTGGAGACGGAGGCTGTGGAGTCCCCTGACGCCGAGACCGTTCCGGATACGGAAACACAGGAGAAACCGGAAAAGGGAGAGACGCATGGCAACGAGAATTGACGGAAAAGCCCTTGCGGCCAAGGTAAAGGCCCAGGTAGCGGAGAAAGCCGCCAAGCTGCCCCGTCAGCCGGGGCTGGCGGTGGTGCTGGTGGGGGAGGACCCCGCCTCACAGGTCTATGTCCGGGGTAAGGAAGCGGACTGTGGAGAGTGCGGTATCCGCAGCTTTCCCTACCGGCTTCCGACGGAGACCACCCAGCGGGAACTGCTGGACCTCATTGAAAAACTGAATCGTGATCCGGCGGTGGACGGTATTCTGGTGCAGCTGCCCCTGCCCGAGCCCTTGGAGGAGGCGGCGGTGATCGCCGCCATCTCCCCGGAAAAGGATGTGGACTGCTTCCATCCCTACAACGTGGGGCGGCTGAACATCGGCGATCCGGTGTTCCGGCCCTGTACCCCGGCGGGAGTTATGGAAATGCTGCGGGAATATGGCATTTCCCCGGTGGGAAAGCGGTGTGTGGTGCTGGGGCGGAGCAACATCGTGGGCAAACCCATGGCGGCGCTGCTGACCCAGGCGGACGGCACCGTGACGCTGTGCCATTCCAAAACGCCGGATTTGGCGGACATCACCCGGCAGGCGGATATTTTGGTATCCGCCGTTGGAAAAGTGAATTGCGTTACTGCCGATATGGTGAAGGACGGTGCAGTGGTCATCGATGTGGCCATGAATCGGAACGAGGCCGGAAAGCTCTGCGGGGATGTGGATTTTGCCGCCGTGGAGCCGAAGGCATCCTACATCACACCAGTCCCCGGCGGCGTTGGCCCCATGACTCGGGCTATGCTCATGCGGAATATCCTGACCGCCGCGGAGGCTCATTTGAAATAACGGTATTTCAACAAAAAACTTCTCCAGTTTGACTGGAGAAGTTTTTTGCTATGCAAAAGCATAGCAAAATAAGAAATGTGCCATTTCCTCGCCCCTGCGGGGCAACCGGAAATGATGCACGAAAACTTCACGCATTGGCATTTGTACATGTTCCTGGCGCGCTGCTCATGCATGAAGTTTTGTGTTCAGATCAGATCCCCCTGAACGTTAGACCGAATCGGACAGGAGGCCAGAATTTCCGTTTGGATCCGCTCGTATTCCGCGGGAGTGCGGAACCGGCGAAGCTGCTTGTTCAGCTTTTCCGCATCGTCAAACAGATGGATCAGATAGAACCATACCTCCCGCATCCGCTGGGCGGCAGTGGGGACCTGCCCCTGATAGAAGTCCGTATAGCCCTGATACAGCGCGGCCAGAAAATCTGTCAATTCCTTCCGGTCGGTGCCCTTGCCGCCCCGGAGCTTCCGGGCCAGCGCCGGATCTGCCACCAGTCCCCGGCCGATCATCACATGCGTGACCGTCGGGAACCGAGTCTCCAAGGCCCGGACCTCGCCCACTGTCCGTAGATCGCCGTTGTAGCACACGGGATTTCGGCTGTTTGCCAGCGCGTCAGCAAATGCGTCCAGATGGACAGGCCCCCGGTATTTTTCCTTCCGCACACGGGGGTGGACGGTGAGACAGGCGATGGGATAGCGGTTGTAGAGGTCCAGCAGAGCGGCAAATTCCTCCGGCGTCTCATAGCCCAGCCGGGTCTTGACGGATACCGGCAGTGGATTTTTGGAAAACACCTCATCGAAAAAGGCGGCCAGCTCGTTCGGATGGGCCAGAAATCCGGAGCCCTTGCCCTTGGCGGTAACGGTGCCGGAGGGACAGCCCAGATTCAGATTGACCTCCGTATAGCCCATGTCCTTGAGGACATCACAGGCCCAGAGGAAATCGTCGGCGTTTTTCGTCATCACCTGCGGCACCGAGGGGAGATTGGCGTTGTGGATATAGTCCACCTCACGGAGATCCCTGGGCGTCATCAGATGGTGGGGGGTAGGGGAGAAGAAGGGAATGAAATAGCGGTCCACGCCGCCAAAAAACTGGCTCCACACCTGACGGAACACGATTTTGGTGATGCCGTCCAGAGGGGCGAAGTCGATCGTCTGGATCATCCCAGTCTCGCTTCCCATTCCGTGGCGCGGAAGCCGGTGAGAACGAAGTCCTCCCCCACCAGCAGAGGGCGCTTCACCAGCATTCCGTCGGTGGCCAGCAGAGCGAGCTGCTCCGCCTCGCTCATGGCGGGCAGCTTCTCCTTCAGACCGAGGGCCTTGTATTGCAGACCGCTGGTGTTGAAAAACTTTTTCAGGGGCAGACCGCTTTTCTGATACCACGCGGTCAGCTCCTCAACGGTGGGGTTGTTCTGCTTGATGTCCCGCAGATCATAGGAAATGCTCCGTTCCTCCAGCCAGGCCTTGGCCTTCTGGCAGGTGGAGCATTTGGGATAGCACAAAAACAGCATCATGTTCTCCTTCTGTCAAGAACAGGGCAGTCCGATGGACTGCCCTGTTTGTAATTGATGGATTATTCAAAGGAAATGATATAGTAGTATACAGGCTGACCGCCGGAGAGCACGCTGATCTCCGCGTCGGGACAGACGGCCTGGAACCGGGCACCGGCAGCTTGGGCGGCGTCCTCAGTGACGTCCTCACCATAATAGAGGGAGATGAAGGAGGAGTCCTTCCCTTCCTCTGCCAGCTTTTCCAGCAGAGCGTCCAGCTGGGTGTCGGTACCGAACAGCTTGCCCTCCTTCAAGGCCAGATAGTCACCCTGATGGATCTCAAAGCCGTCGAAGTCGGAGTCCCGGGCGGCATAGGTGATCTGAGAGGTGGTGACGGTGGACAGCGCTTCAGTCATGGCCTCCGTAATAGATGCGACCTCCGCCTCCGGGTCTACGTTCATCATGGCGGTGATGCCCTGGGGAACAGTCTTGCTGGGGATGACCACCACGTTTTTCTCCGTCAGGCCCTGGCACTGCTGAGCGGCCATAATGATGTTGCCGTTGTTGGGCAGAACAAACACGGTCTCAGCGGGGACCTGATCGATCCCGGCCAGAATACTCTCCGTGGAGGGGTTCATGGTCTGACCGCCGGAAACCACGGCGTCGCAGCCAAGATCCCGGAACACGGCGGCAAGGCCGTCGCCGGCGCAGATGGCCAGGAAGCCTACGGCCTTTTCGGGGGCGGCTACCTTGTGACCGCTTTCTCCGTTTTCCAGTTCTTCCTCAATGGCATCCAGATCATCAGTGCTCTGGGCGGTCTGGCCGGCGGCCAGCGCGTCGGCCTGAGAGCGCATATTCTCGATCTTCGCCAGCTCCAATGTGCCGTATTTCTGGGATTCCGTCAGGGCTGCGCCGGGAATGTCGGTATGAACGTGGACCTTGAAGGTCTCGTCATCCTCACCGATGACCAGACTGTCGCCGATGCTGCTGAGGTAAGCACGCAGGGGCATGAGGTCGATGTCCTCCCGGGCCTTGCGCACCACATACACGGTGTCGAAGGTGAAGGTGATCTCCTCCTGCGCCATGGCGTTGAAGTCGGCCTTTTCCTTGTGCGTCTCAGGCTCCTCCACATTTTCGGGGATGGGCTCGCCGCGGAGCTCTGCCAGCATACCCTCCAGGATCAGCAGGTAGCCCTTACCGCCTGCGTCCACCACGCCGGCCTTTTTCAGCACCGGGTTCATGTCCGTAGTCTGGGCCAGCGCGTCATAGCCCTCCTCGATGGCGGCGGCTAAGGTGGCCTCCACGTCGGCGCCCTCAGCGGCAGTGTCCACAGCCCGCTTGGCAGCGAGACGGGAAACCGTCAGCACCGTGCCCTCGGCGGGCTTCATAACGGCCTTATAAGCGGCGGCCACACCTTCCTGCATGGCGGCGGCGAAGGCGGCGGCATCAGCGGTCTCCATGCCCTTCAGAGCCTTGGAAAGGCCCCGGAACAGCAGGGAAAGGATGACGCCGGAGTTGCCCCGGGCACCCTGAAGCAGAGCGGAGGCGGTGACGGAGGATGCCTGCCCCACAGAGGCGGGAGCGGCCTTGCGCAGCGCCTCGGCAGCGGTGGCGATGGTCATGGACATATTGGTGCCCGTGTCACCGTCCGGCACGGGGAATACATTAAGATCGTTGATGGCCTGCTTCTGGGCCGTGATAGCGGCGGCCCCGTGCAGGATCATCTGCTTGAAAAGCGCGCCGGTGATTTCTTTACTCATTCTTCTGCTGTCCTCCTCACAGGATCATGGAATCTACGAACACATCCACAGCGCGGACCTCCGCACCGGTGTTCTTATTCACCACGTAGCGTACCTCGTTCATGATGGAGCGGCACACTGCGGGAATGTTGACGCCGTTTTCCACGATAATGTGGAGTTCAATGGAAATGGATTCGTCCTCGTTATAGATCACATTGACGCCCTTGCTCATGGCCTCCCGCCGCAGCAGATGGACCAGACCGTCCGTCATGGAGCGGTAGGCCATGCCCTTCACACCGAAGCAGTTGGTGGCAGCCATGCCGGTAATGTTGGAAAAAACAGCGCTGGAGACGGAGATCTCGCCCTGTTCCGAATGAAATTTCAGCATAGGATAACCTTCCTTTCCGCTGCTCCGACGCAGAGCGCACTTCCGGAGCATAATTATCAGGCTATTATTATATATGATTTCTTTCAAAAGTACAAGATAAAAAAGGAAACTGCCTTATTTCCGTAGAAAAGTCCAAAGCGCCTGCCATTTCCGGCAGACGCTTTGCGGCTTATTTCAGAGTTTCACTGTTGTTCAGCACCGGGGCGCTGTAAAGGAACAGCACATCCTGATCGGTGAAGGTCAGGTACTTTCCCATCTGGCTGCTGGGGAGGTAGCGGATGTCCGCCAGCGTCACCTTGGCGTAGCCGGGGACCAGCAGGGGGGCCAGAGAGCTGCCGAAGGAGTCCCGGAAGATCACCAGTTCCCGGTCTGTATCCGCATTGGGATTTTCAATGGTCAGCAGCGACACGGACCCGGAGAGGAACAGCTCGTAGGGGTCCTTGCCGGCACCTTTTGCCAGATTATAAATAGGCCCGGTCTTACCAGTCTCGTAATTGTACACCGTGCAGGCGTCCAGAAGGTCGCTGGTGAGGTAAGTCAGATGGTCTGGCTCCATAGGCAGGGCGGCGTAGCCGTAATACACACCGTAATATGGCCGGTCCAGTGTCCATTCTGTATAGCGGTTGTCCGGCAGCGCGACGCCCATGGCGGCGGCCAGCGTATCCGCTGTGGTCAGCAGATTTTCCTGCCGCCAGTGGGAATCGGTGCGGTAGTAGTCATCTGCGGTCAGCGTGCCGAACAGGTCGATATACGCGGCGAACTCCGTCTGCTTCCGGAGAGCGTCCGTCAGGGCCTGATAGTCCAGAGCGGGATAGCCGTTGGTCTCCGTCAGAAAATAATTCTTATCGGGAATCACGGAGAGGTAGACCTTGGCATCGGTCCCGGCCATGAGGGTCTCGTAGAGATAGCGGAACCGGTCGGCGGCGTGGGCAACGGAGCCTTCATTCAGGGGATATTCCAGCTTGGCGGCGGAGCCGTCTGCCAGATAGACGCCGTTGTTGTCCTTCTGGCCGAACACATACAGCCCCATCAGGGCTTTCAGGGTGCGGAACTGCTCCCGCAGAGGGAACTGGTCCGTGGCGTAATCCTCGTAGCCGGACATGAATTTGCCGGAGAGATAGCTGTTTGCGGACAATTCCGGCATCTGGGCCAGCGGGCGGCGCTCACTGGTGGAGAGCGCATCGGCGGGCTTGACCGCCGCCCAGATGCCAAAACCCAGAACAAACGCGGACAGGAGCCCCACCGTGAGGATGTTTTTCCATTTTTCAAACATGGCGGGACCTCCTTTAAAAGCGGAAATACAGGAACGGGTTGAAGGACCCGTCTACCAGATAGGCGGTGACCACCGCCAGCAGGCCCAGCAGCACTACAGGCTCCACAACGGACATGATCTTTTTGCCGGGGCCATCCTCGGAGAAGTGCCGGACGATCTTGGCGGGCAGCGGCGTGGCGCCCACGATGGCTACAAGGAACACGCCGGAGTAGCTGTCAAAATAATAGCGAGCCAGAACGTCGGAGCGGGGCAGCCCACCCAGACCGAACAGGGAACCGATGGTACGGAAGGCGTCCGACACACTGGCAGCATCAAAGATAACGAAGCTGACTGCGATCAGCAGCAGAACATAGAGATGCTTCAGGAATCGTGTCTGGGCCAGAGCTTCGCCGTACCAGAGCTTTTCCGCCGTCAGGAACACGGCGAAGAACAGTCCCCACAGGATGAAGGTCCATGCCGCGCCGTGCCACAGGCCCGTCAGCAGCCAGACAATGAAAATGTTGCGGAACCATTTGGCCTTGGAGACCCGGTTGCCGCCCAGCGGGATGTACACATAGTCCCGGAACCAACTGCCCAGGCTCATGTGCCACCGCCGCCAGAACTCCGTGACGCTGGCGGAGATGTAGGGATAGTTGAAGTTTTCTATAAAATGGAATCCGAAGATGCGGCCCAGACCGATGGCCATATCGCTGTAACCGGAAAAGTCGAAGTAAAGGTGCAGTACATAGGCTGCGGCGTAAAGCCAGACGAACAGAACGGAGACGTTCGCGGCGCTTTTGTAGGCGGAGATCAGTTCGTAGAGGACATTGGCCAGCAGTACCTTTTTGGAAAGGCCGAGGATGAAGCGGCGGGCGCCGTAGGCAGCATCGGCCAGCGTGTGGGTGCGATGCTTCAGCTGGGGAGCGATGTCCGCGTACCGGACGATGGGCCCGGCGATGAGCTGGGGGAACATGGCCACATACGCGGCAAGGTCAATGAGATTCCGCTGGGCAGTCACATCGCCCCGGTATACGTCGATGACGTAGCTCAGAATTTGGAAGGTGTAAAAGCTGATGCCGATGGGCAGGGCCACATGGAGCAGCGGGAGGGACAGCCCGGTGAGGGTGTTGAAGCCGCTGATGAAAAAGTCGGCGTACTTGCAGTAGCCCAAAAGTCCCAGACTGACAACGGCGGAGGCCCACAGGCACAGCTTGGCCCGTTTGGGCCGGTCGCGGAATTTTTCAGCCAGCAGGCCGAATACATAACCCTGTACGATGGCAATGACCATGAATACCACGAAGCGAGGCTCACCCCAGGCATAGAAAAACAGACTGCTGAGCAGCAGCACTGTATTTTTCAGCCAGCCGGGGACCAGAAAGTACAGGATCAGGACGCAGGGTAAAAAGGTATAGAGAAACGGAATACTGGAAAACAGCATAGGGCAACTCCAAAATTGAATTTCACAGCGTCCGCACGATTCGGTGCGGACGCTGTGAGAAAAGCGGAAACGTTACAGGATCGCCTCGTCATAAGCGATGGTGCTGTCGGAATAGGTGGCGGTGAACTTGTCGCGGAAGGTGTTCACCAACTCCTCGTCGCCGTACAGAGACACCACATACTGATCGTAGGTGAAGATCACCAGCTTGTCGGGGAAGCCGCACATCCACTGCTTAGACTGGATGGCATCCCGCAGGTCGCTGGCAACGGTCTCCACATCGTCCTTGCTGGTGACGTGGAAAGCGCCGCAGGTGAAGGTGTTGGCGTTCATCATGTGGCTGAGGGAGGCGGCGCCGTCGATCTTACCGGCATCCTCCACCGGCAGGGTCAGCATGTAGTTCAGATTGTCGGCGTCGGCAATGCTCACAGCGCCGGGGGCGTCCTTCACGGGATTTTCATAGTCGCCGCCGGCAGCGGGGAACTTCTCGTCGTCGGAGTGAGCGTCCCACACGGCGGTCAGCAGAGCGGTGGCATCAGCGGGTACGCTGGAATCGCCGCTTCCGGCGGTGTTGTCCTTCTTGCCGCAGGCGGTGAGGGTCAGGGCCAGCGCGAGAGCCAGCGCCAAGGAAGTAATTTTTTTCATGTGTGTTCTCCTTGCAGAAAGTTTTTTGAATGGCCGCCGAGGCGGCACCGTATACCATAGACGCAGGGGAACGAAAAAAGTTCCCGAAAATTTGAAGAAATTTTTTCCGGGGAAAAATTGCGCCTGTTTGGTAGTATACCATAGAATTCTGATTTTGAAACGGGTTTTCGGCGGTTTTCAGGCCCGGAAAGCAGTTTTGACAGGGAAGCGTCGGCCGCGGGAGCGTTAAAAAGGGCGGGATGGCAAAGAATTTGCACGGTTTCTGAGAATTTCGCGCTTTTTTTCTCCAAAGCAGTTGACGGATGAAAGTACCTATGTTAAAATTCAGACAATGTGCGATTTATTATGTTGGAAGAATTTCAGATAGGAAAGGAAGAGACACCAATATGTACCGAATCGTGAGAAAAGAGGCACTGAGGCCCACTGTAACTCTCTATGAGATCGAAGCACCCCTCATTGCCAAAAAAGCTCAGCCCGGTCAGTTCATCATCCTGCGGACGGACGAAAACGGCGAGCGTATCCCCATCACCATCAACGCCTATGATCCCGAAAAGGGCACCGTCACCATCATTGTTCAGACGGTTGGTGCCACCACTGTGAAGCTCAGCCACATGAAGGAAGGCGATTGCCTGGCAGACTTCGTGGGACCCCTGGGCAAGCCCACCGAGACCGAGGGCAAGAAGAAGGTCGCCGTTGTGGGCGGCGGCGTGGGCTGCGCCATTGCGTATCCCGTGCTGAAGAAGTTCCATGACGATGGCGCTGAGGTCCATGCCATCGTGGGCTTCCGCTCCGAGGATCTGGTGATCCTGGAGGAGGACTTCAAGAAGTCCAGCGACAAGCTGATCGTCTGCACCGATGACGGTTCCTATGGCCGCAAGGGTCTGGTCACCGAGGCTCTGAAGGAGCTGATCGACGCCGGCAACCAGTATGATGAAGTGTTCGCCATCGGCCCCATGGTGATGATGAAGTTCGTCTCCAAGACCACGGAGCCTTACGGCATCCCCACCACCGTTTCCATGAGCCCCATCATGATCGACGGCACCGGCATGTGCGGTGGCTGCCGCCTGTCCGTGGGCGGCGAGATGAAGTTTGCCTGCGTGGACGGCCCCGACTTTGACGGTCACAAGGTGGACTGGGATCTGGCAGTCAAGCGGAACCAGATGTATAAGGACTTCGAGGCCCACAAGTACGAGGAGACCTGCAACCTGTTCAAGAAGGAGGCCGAATAACCATGGCCAATATGTCTTTGAAGAAGAATCCCATGCCCTCTCAGGACCCCAACGTCCGGAACAAGAACTTTGACGAGGTCGCTCTGGGCTACACCGAGGAGCAGGCTCTGGACGAGGCCCAGCGCTGCCTGCACTGCAAGAACAAGCCCTGCATGCAGGGCTGCCCCGTGATGGTACATATCCCTGATTTCATTGCCGAGGTCGCCAAGGGCGATTTCGAGGCCGCTTATCAGATCATCGCCGCTACCTCCGCTCTGCCCGCTGTCTGCGGCCGTGTCTGCCCCCAGGAGAGCCAGTGCGAGAAGTACTGCGTCCGCGGCATCAAGGGTGAGCCTGTGGGCATCGGCCGTCTGGAGCGCTTCGTGGCCGACTGGCACCGTGAGCACACCACCGGCGCTGCGGAGAAGCCTGCTTCCAACGGTCACCGTGTGGCTGTGGTGGGTTCCGGTCCCTCCGGCCTGACCTGTGCCGGCGACCTGGCCCGGAAGGGTTATGACGTCACCGTGTTTGAGGCTCTGCATCTGGCCGGCGGCGTTCTGGTGTACGGCATCCCCGAGTTCCGTCTGCCCAAGACCATCGTTCAGAAAGAAGTGGACGGCCTGAAGGAGCTGGGCGTTACCATCGCCACCGATACCGTCATCGGCCGTACCATCACCGTGGACGAGCTGATGGAGGAGCAGGGCTTTGAGGCCGTGTTCATCGGCTCCGGCGCTGGCCTGCCTATGTTCATGAACATCCCCGGTGTCAACTACAAGGGCGTTCTCTCCGCCAACGAGTTCCTGACCCGTATCAATCTGATGAAGGCCTATAAGCCCGATTCCGACACTCCCATCCAGCACCCCAAGAAGGTGGCTGTTGTGGGCGGCGGCAACGTGGCTATGGACGCCGCCCGCTGCGCAAAGCGTCTGGGCGCCGAGGTCTATGTGGTCTATCGCCGCGGCATGGAGGAGCTCCCCGCCCGTAAGGAAGAGGTGGAGCACGCCGAGGAAGAGGGCATCATCTTCAAGACCCTCAACAATCCCGTGGAGATCCTGGCTGACGAGAACGACAACGTCAATAAGATCCGCTGCATCAAGATGGAACTGGGCGAGCCTGACGCCTCCGGCCGCCGCCGTCCCATCGAGGTTCCCGGCAGCGAGTTCGAGCTGGACGTGGACTGCGTTATCATGGCTCTGGGCACCAGCCCCAACCCCCTGATCAAGTCCACCACCAAGGGTCTGGAGATCAACAAGAAGGGCGGCATCGTGGTCAACGAGGACGGCCTGACCTCCCGCGAGCACGTTTACGCTGGCGGTGACGCCGTGACCGGCGCTGCTACCGTCATTCTGGCCATGGGCGCAGGCAAGACTGCTGCCAAGGCCATCGACGAGGCTCTCAGCAAGTAAAGAATCCTATTATAAAAAATCCTGCCGCATTGCGGCAGGATTTTTTTATAAGGAGTGTTGAGCTTGAATGGAGAACTTTGCATGGAAACCTGAAGCGGTCAGCCTGCGGGTTCCAGTGCCGGCGCGTCCGGTTGGGAGCCGCCGTAGGCGGTGAAGGAGAAGGGGTAATGCTGCGGCCAACAATGCAAGCACGTATGCTTCATAAAATCCACCCCACATCTGTTTTTGAGAACAGCATATGGGGCGGATTTTATGTCAACTATAATTCGGTTACAATGGACAACGTTTTTCAATCTGCGGAAAGCAACGAGTCCAGCTGCGTCTGTGCTGCCTCTACGTCAAAGAGAAACTGATAGGACACGGCGGAATCCACGCCGCTGGCATAGTCCGGGGCCACATAGAGCAGCTGATAAAAGGTGTCTTTCCAGACTTGCTGGTGGGCGCCGGCCCAGAGGACGCCCCGGAGACTGCCGCTGGAAGCGCTCCGGTCAGTCTGCGGAAGAGTGAGGTCCGCAATGGGATAGATAGCCATAATGTCCATCCGGGCGGACTGTTCCTCGGCAGAGGCGATGTAAGCATCCACCAATGCCTGATCCTCCTGAAGCGGGAGCTGTCCCTTCAGCCACTTGGCAGCATTCCGACATTCGGATTCCCAAGCACCGGCCCAACTGTCGGCCACGGCGTTCATCTCTGCCGTGGAGGAACCGACATCCACACCTTCAAAGAAGCGGTCGATGGGATTGGCCTCATCGTCCCCGGATTCTGGGGCTGTGTCGTCCAGCGCGGCGTTTTCCTCAGTCAGATCCTTGTTTTCTTTGGTAAGATTGTCCCGTTCAGCCTCCAAAGCCAATATCTGCTGGCGGAGGGCTTCGTTTTCCTGTCGGAGCGCGGCATCAGAGTTGCCGCAGGCGGTGAGGGAGAGAACAAAGAGCAGGGACAGCGCGGCAATCAACTTTTCCATGGCGCCTCCTTATTCATTGGGCAAGTCCACCACCGTGACCGTGTGGCCGGTATGGGGGAGGAACACGTTCAGAAGGTCGGCGGTGGCTATCCGTAGGCTGCCGGTGTTCAGGCAGGGATGACAGCCGAACTGCGCCGCCTCGTAGGTCTCCCGGTCCATCAGCAGCCGGACCCGGTGCTCCGTGTCATAGGCCAGTCCTAAAACGCTGGCGGAGCCGGGGGTGCAGTGGATCAGTTCTTCCATCAGTTCCGGCGGGGCGAAGGAGAGCCGGGAGGAGCCGATCTGGGCGCTGAGGTCCTTGGTGTGAAAGGGCTTGTCCTCCGGCATGGTCAGCAGGTAGAAATCGGTCTTTTGGCGGTTGCAGAGGAAAAGGTTTTTGCAGATGCGGATGCCCAGCGCGTCAGAAATGGCGGCGCAGGCCTCCATGGTCTCGGCAGGCTCGTGCTCCACCCGGCTGTACGGGATGTGGAGCTGGTTCAACAGGGCGAAGCTCTCCAGAACCTTTTCGGGGCCTTGGGTGGGGGCGGTGGTGTAAATTTCAGAAACGGTCATCATCAGCCCTCCGTTTCACTCAGCAGTTTTTCACCGGCCCGATAGATGTCTCCTGCGCCTACGGTAAGGATCAGGTCGCCGGGGCGGGCCAGCTCCCGCAGCTGGGCAGTTACCTTATCTAAAGTAGAGCAGTAGACGCTGCCGGGAATGTTCCGGGCCAGATCAGCGGAGGAAATACCCATGGTGTTCTGCTCGCGGGCGGCGTAGATCTCTGCCAGAATCGCCACATCCGCCAGTTTCAGTTCCTCCACGAACCGGTCAAACAGCTTGGCTGTGCGGGAATAGGTGTGGGGCTGGAAGGCCACCACCAGCCGCTGATAGCCAAGCTGGCGGGCCATGGTCAAAAGGGCATGAAGTTCGTCAGGGTGGTGGGCGTAGTCATCGTAGACCTTGGCGCCGTGATACTCCCCCTTGTACTCAAAGCGGCGGCCCGCGCCGGTAAAGCCGGCCAGACCGGTTTCCACGGCGCTGCCGGGCAGACCCAACACATAGGCGGCGGAGGCGGCGGCCAGAGCGTTGCAGATGTTGTGCTCGCCACCCACCTTCAATTCCACATGGGCGTAGACCTCGCCGTGGATCACGATGTCGAAGCTGGGGAGACCGTCGGCCCAGGTGATGTGCTCTGCGCGGCAGTCGGCCTTGGGATCGTGGAGGCTGAACCAGAACAGAGGGCGGTCCAGACCATTCAGAGCGGTTCTGGCGCTGGCGTTATCATAGTTGGCAACCACATGACCGGTCTCCTGCGGTACTAGCTCCGCAAAGGAGCGGAAGGAGTGCTGGATGTCCCCCAGATCCTTGAAGAAATCCAGATGGTCGGCCTCTACGTTCAGAATCACCGCCACAGTGGGATAAAAGCTGAGGAAGCTGTTGCAGTATTCACAGGATTCCAGAATAATGGTGTCGCCGTGGCCCACCCGGTAGCCGGAGTGGAGCAGAGGCAATGTGCCGCCGATCATCACGGTGGGGTCCTGCTCCGCCGCCATAAAAATGTGGGTGCACATGGAAGTGGTGGTGGTTTTGCCGTGGGTGCCGGAAACACACAGGGCGTTGGGGTATTTCCGCATCAAGGCACCCCAGGCCTGCGCCCGCTCGTAGACGGGAATGCCCCGGGCGATGGCGCCGGCGATCTCCGGGTTGCCGTCATGGACGGCGGCGGTGCGGATCACAAAATCGCAGTCTCCTAAGTTTTCCGCGTTGTGGCCGATGGCAACGGAAATGCCCTTGGAGCGCAGATGCTTGACGGAGTCGCTCTCCATCATATCGGAGCCCTGCACCAGCAGACCCTTACCGGCCAGCACCTCTGCCAGCGGACACATGGACACGCCGCCGATGCCTACCAGATGGGCGCGCTTGCCGGGAACCAGAAATTCGGAAATGGGCTTGGGATTGTTCATCATATAAAGGCTCTTCCTTTCAAAAAACGCCGTGATTGCGTGACGGCGGAAAATGGTGTATAGTAGTACCGATTCCAAATCAACTTATTATAGTATGTGTTTTTGGAAAATGCAACTGAAAGGGGCGGGAAATATGCGGAAAAAGCAAGCGGCGTTGGAAATTCCCGCCTATGTGCGGGAAACGCTGACGGCATTGGAAACGGCGGGCCATCAGGCGTACTGCGTGGGCGGCTGCGTCCGGGACAGCCTGCTGGGCCGCATGCCGGAGGATTGGGACGTCACCACCTCCGCACTTCCGGAGGAGACCATGAAGGTTTTCGGCGACCGGGCCATTCCTACGGGACTGAAGCACGGTACGGTGACCGTCTGCTGTCAGGAGGGCAAAGTGGAGACCACTACCTTCCGCCGGGATGGCGCTTACGCCGACCACCGTCATCCGGAACAGGTCACGTTTACCCCTGATCTGACAGAAGATCTGGCCCGCCGGGATTTTACCGTCAACGCCATGGCGACAGACCTTCGAGGGACGGTGTATGACCCATTCGACGGACAGGCGGACCTGCAAGAGGGAATTTTGCGCTGCGTGGGCGATCCGGAGCGGCGGTTTTCAGAGGACGCCCTGCGAATCCTGCGCTGCCTGCGGTTTGCGGCGGTGCTGGGCTTTTCCATCGAACCGGAAACCGGCAAGGCACTGATGACCTGTCGGAACTTGCTGCGGGAGATGGCCCCGGAGCGTGTTCACGAGGAACTGACGAAGCTGCTCTGCGGCCCGTGGGCAGCGGCCGTCCTGCGGCGGTACCCGGACGTGATCGGCGCGGTGCTGCCAGAGATCCTGCCGATGGTGGGGTTTGACCAGCGGAATCCTCACCACTGTTATGACGTATGGGAGCACACGCTTCATGCTCTGGACGCCGCGCCGTCAGACTCGGTGCTCCGCTGGGCGGTGCTGTTTCACGATATGGGTAAGCCGGAGTGCTTCGCCTTGGACACGCAGGGCATCGGACATTTCATGGGACACGGCGTGGTTTCCCGCCGCATTGCCGATGGCGTGATGGACCGGCTGCGGTTCGACAATGCCGCTAAGGAACGGATCGGTGAGCTGGTGGAGTGGCATGATCACCGGGTGGAGACGGAAAAGGGCGTCCGCCGGATGCTGAACTGCTTTGGTGAGCAGAATTTCCGAGCTCTCCTCACTATCCAGCGGGCGGACAACATGGGGCAGGCGGAGGAATTCCGTGGCCGGCAGAAGGAGATCGACCGGATCGAGGCCATGCTGGACCGGGAACTGGAAAAGGGAAGTTGCTTTTCTCTGAAGCAGCTGGCGGTGAACGGAAACGATCTGCTGGGGCTGGGACTGTCCGGCCCGGCGGTGGGCCGGACGCTGCAAGGACTATTGGACCGGGTCATGGACGGAACGCTGCCCAATGACCGGGATGCGCTGCTGACGGCGGCCGGAAAAATCAGATGAGATCCACGCACAGCTTTGCGTCGGCGTCATACGCTGGGGCAAGGGGGTGCGTGGATTTTGCTGTTTGGAATCATCGGCGGTGACCGCCGACAGGAGGAATTGCTGGCGCTGCTGCGCCGGGACGGATACACAGTGGCGGCCTGCGGCGTGGCCGGAGAAATGGATTGGGACGCTGCCGTAGCGGCGGAGGTGGTGATTTTGCCGCTGCCGCTGTGCAAGGAGGGGGATACCCTGAACATAGAAGGCCCGCGGCGGGGCGCGGGGGCGCTGTTCCGCCAGCTTCGGCGGGATCAGCTGATCCTGGCGGGACAGGTGAAGCCTGCCCAGGCAGCCCTTGCGGCGGAGTTGGACCTGAAGCTTGTCGACTATTTCCGACGCGAAGAATTGACAGTGGCCAATGCCGCCGCCACGGCGGAGGGAACAGTCCAGGTGATTTTGGAACGCTTGGAACGGTCGCTGCTGGGGAGTCGGTGTCTGGTGCTGGGCTTTGGGCGCATCGGAAAGCTGCTGTGCCACCGGCTGACGGCCATGGGCGCCCATGTGACGGCGGCAGCTCGGCGGTCGGAAAGTCTTGCATGGGCCAGGGCGTATGGATACGAAACGGCGGACATCGGAAGGCTGGAAGGAAATCTGGGCGCGTTTGACGTGGTGGTCAACACCGTCCCGGAGCCAGTATTTGGTGCGGATCGTCTGCGGGAATTGAAACCGGAGTGCCTCTGCGTGGATGTGGCGTCCGTTCAGGGGATCGATTTGAGCGCCGCCGAGGCTTTGGGATTGGAATGTATCTGGGCCAGAGGACTGCCGGGAAAGCTGATGCCCAAGACGGCGGGTGCCGTGATCCGGGACACGGTTTATACTATAATAAAAGAACAGGGGGTCATTTTATGAGAACGGAGCGGGTGGGCTTTGCCCTGTGCGGGTCCTTCTGCACCCACGAAAAGGCGCTTACAGCGCTAAAACGGCTGACGGAAGAATACGAGACGGTCATTCCCATCGTGTCGGAGAACGCCGCTTTTACGGATACGCGGTTCGGAACGTCCGACGCACTGCTGGAGCAGCTGGAGGAATTGACAGGCCATGAGGTACTCTACGATATTCCGTCGGTGGAGCCGCTGGGACCAAAGGGGATGATCGACGTGCTGGTCATCGCCCCCTGCACCGGCAACACACTGGCGAAGCTGGCCCATGGCATCACCGATACAACGGTGACCATGGCGGCCAAATCCCATCTGCGGTGCGGCAGGCCCGTGGTGATCGCCTTTTCCACCAATGACGGCCTTTCCGCCTCGGCCAAGAACATCGGGGAGCTGTTGAACCGGAAGCATTATTACTTTGTGCCCTTCGGACAGGATGATCCGGAGAAGAAACCTACATCCCTGGCGGCGGATTTTGAACTGATCGAAAAAACAGTAGAGGCAGCACTGGAGGGAAAACAGCTTCAACCGCTGCTCTTAAAGTAGTTTTTTGGAGGGCCGGACACAGAAAGACGGTGTCCGGCCCTTTGCATGAATTTGACAGCTGATTTACCTAATAAGGCAAAATGACGAAACGCGTCAAAAAATAGATAAGCACAGATGATGATAGCTATAATCAGCATTAGCTAGGTGTGGAAAATAATAACATTATGTAAACTGTTTTAGGGGAGCCGGAAAAAAGTGAACAAACCGTCGAAAGACGTGTTGACTTTTCCTTGATCGTCTGGTATCCTAATAAAGCTGTTTGACGGCGATGAAGTGAATGAGTCGAGAGCTTGAAGATCTGAAAAGATCGGAAAGAAAAATCTGAAAAAGATTTGAAAAAGTACTTGACAAATGAAACTGAGCCTGATATAATGGTGACTGTTCCGCTTGAGGGACGTGCACCTTGTAAATTAAACAACGTGAGAAAAGAAAGCACCAGCGGAGCGAGCTTTTCACGAGGCTCGCGACGAAGTTGTGGGTGAATAGGCCGTAGTCAATTCGGTCGAAAGCAGCAACTATAAAAGAGAAATAAATGAAGTCATGATAAATGACTCTATGATTGATTTAAGCGGCTACGGTCGTTTAGATACCATATTATAGAGAGTTTGATCCTGGCTCAGGACGAACGCTGGCGGCGTGCTTAACACAT